>OGQK01000286.1_pt1 | contig 33687 bp, 24 predicted proteins | sample 1553221 | NCBI WGS metagenome assembly OGQK01 (sample SAMEA2579996, study PRJEB22360) | human gut metagenome | biome: human gut; feature: human-associated habitat; material: faeces | place: Denmark | collected 2008/2010 | reverse complement strand
AACTGCGGGAGCGGCCTATTTGCTCAATGTGTTCGGCTGAGATCGGAAATCAACCCCCCTTTGTGGTGGATATGGACTCACGGCGAAGCTAGTGACGGAGTCCCAGCAGGCCACGGCCACGATGACGGGCCCCGGCGGACACCTGGGCGTGCGGGCCGGCGGCCTTGACGGACTCGGGCAGGTGCGAGTACTTCTTCTCGAAGTTCTCCTCGAACATCACCGCCAGGTTGTGCGCGGCCTCGTCGTAGCGCGCGGTGCTCTGCCAGTATTGGCGCGGCACAAGGATGCCATCGGGCACGCCGTGGCACGTCGTGGGAATGTCGACGTTAAAGATGTCGTCGTGCACGAACTCGCTGTCCTCGATGGTACCGTCGAGGGCGCGCGCGACCAGCGAGCGCGTGTAGGCCAGCTCGATGCGATGGCCTACGCCGTAGCCGCCGCCGATCCAGCCGGTGTTGACCAGGTACACACGCGTGCGGCCGTCGGCAATGCGCTCGCCGAGCATCTTGGCGTAAACCATGGGGTCGAGTGGCATAAACGGCTCGCCGAACAGCGAAGAGAACGTGGGCGTGGGCTCGGTGACGCCGACCTCGGTGCCGGGAATCTTAGCCGTAAAGCCCGTCACAAAGTGGTACATGGCGGCGTCGGCCGTCAGACGCGAGATGGGCGGCAGCACGCCAAAAGCGTCGCAAGTCAGGAACAGCACGACACTCGGAGTGGTACCCATGCCCTTAGTCCACGCGTTAGGAATGTGTTCCACGGGATAGGCCACGCGCGTGTTGTGCGTGATCGAGATGTCATCGTAGTTGGGCTTGCGGTTCTCGTCGAGCACCACGTTTTCGCAGATCGCGCCAAAGCGGACAGCGTTGAAGATCTCGGGCTCGTGGAAGGCGTCCAGGCCCTCGCATTTGGCGTAGCAGCCACCTTCGATGTTGAAGATGCCCATGTCAGACCAGCCGTGCTCGTCGTCGCCGATCAGCAGGCGCGTGGGGTTGGCAGAAAGCGTGGTCTTGCCCGTGCCGGACAGGCCAAAGAACACGGCAGTCTCGTGCGTGACGGGATCCATGCTGGCCGAGCAATGCATGGGCAGCACGTCGTCCTCGACGGGCAGTAGGTAGTTCATGACGCTAAAGATCGACTTTTTAATCTCGCCGGAGTAGCCGGTGCCGGCGACCAGAATCACGCGTTCCTGGAAGTTGATGACCACGGCGGCGCTGGAATTGAGGCCCTTGATGGCAGAGTCGCACTGGTAACCGGGCGCTGCGAGCACGCAGAAGTCGGGCTCGCCGGTGCGCGCGATTTCGCGGGCGAGCGGGCGGGCGAGCATCTGCTTAATAAAGAGTGCCTGGCTGGCACGCTCGCAGGCAACGAGCAGTCGACGCGTGTGGTTGCGGTCGGCGCCTGCCATGCCGCGGGTGACGAACACGTCGCGCTCGTTGAGATAGTCGACGATGCCGGCCTTGATGGCCTCATAGCTCTCGACGGACAGCGGACGGTTGACCGCGCCCCAGGCAATCTTGTCGTGAACATCGGGGGTGTCAACGATAAAGCGATCGTTGGGCGAACGGCCAGTGCGCTCCCCCGTCTCGATCACGAGTGCGCCATTGGAAGCCATACGGCCCTCTTTGCGACGAATAGCGTGCTCGACAAGCTCTGCCGCCGGCAGGTCCACCAGCAGGCGGGGCTGATTCTCGGCGGGATCTTCAACGAGCGTAATACCAAAGTTGGACAAAACTTCTGCAGGGGTAACACCAGGCATGGGGCCTCCTTTAAAAACGCGACACATGGACGCGGCGCGCACTTTACTCACGTAAAGCCCGTTGTACCCGATATGCAAAAACGTTTTTGCGGCAAGGGCGGCAAGCCCGCCCAACGGTCAAAAATCGCAGGCAAGCGGCCTAGTCATTTGGGACGTTTTTGAACGACTAGTCATTGGGGACACTCTTGAACAGGCAACACTCAAGGAGTGTCCCCGGATGCCGGCACTTAGGGACGTTCCCAAAGTGCCGGCACATAAGGAACGTCCCTAAGTGCCGACTACAGCGGCAGGTTTTGGCCGAGCATGGCTATGGCGCTCATCAGGACCAGCATGCCGGCAGCGTAGGGCAGGACGGCGCCCAGGAGTTCGGCATCCTTACCGCGCACGTGCACGGCGGCAAGACCAATGGCGAGGGTCTGCGGCGAGATCATCTTACCGGCGGCGACGCCCAGGGCGTTCAATGCGACCATCCAGTAGTCGCTCACACCCAGCGCAGTGGCGGCCTGGCTCTGAATGGGGCCAAACAGCATGCCCGAGGACGTGCCCGAGCCGGTCACAAACGCACCAACCGCACCAATCCACGGAGCCAGAATCGGGTACAGACCGCCGGCGACCGCAATGCAAAACGCGCTGATCGACGAAATCATGCCGGCATAGCCCATCACCTTGGCGCAGCCCAGCACCGAAAGCATGGTGATGACCGTCAGCATCATCTGTTTGACGGTCGCGGCCAGTACCTCACCCATCAAGCGCGGCGAAGCGCCCTGAATGGCACCGCCGACAAACGCCGCCAGGAAAATCCAAACGCCCGGCGTATTGATCCACGAAAACGTAAGCGTACCGGGATTCTCACCGCAATACACCTGCACATGGCTCGCAAACGGCGCGAGCGCAGCATGTACAGCGGGCACCAGATTAGACGTGCCTAGCAGCAATACAAAAATCAGGATGAAGCACGACCAGGCCGAAAGCGCCGACTTAACGGTGAGCTTCTCCCCCGCCTCGATATTCATGTGAAAGCGTGCGTCCAGATGCCCCGACTTCTCGGCACGCATGGCAAGCGCAGCGGTCAGCGCGAGCGAAACGATGGAGCCTACGACCACGGCCAGCTCGGGACCCACAAACATGGCGACGACCAGGGCCGCACCAACAAAGGACACACCGGAAAGCAGTGCCACGCCGGCAACGCCGTTCAGGCGCTCTGCAACGCTTGCAACATTGCCCTGATCATCGGCAACACGACCCGCAACCAGCACGATAAGCAGCGGCATCGCCACAAAGAAGGGCGTGAGCTGCACCAGCTGAACGGTAGCCAAATGCAGGGAATCCAGGCCCACCAGGTCGGCAACGGACACCGTGGGAATGCCGATGGAGCCGTAGGGCGTGGGCACGCCGTTGGCCAGCAGGCAGATGAGCACGGCAGGCACAGCCTCAAAGCCCAGGCCCGCGAGCATGCCGGCGGGAATGGCGACAGCGGTACCGAAGCCGGCCATGCCCTCCATAAAGCCACCGAAGCACCAAGCCACGAGCAGCGCCAGCAGACGGCGGTCGCTGCTGATGGAGGTGATCATGCTGCCGATCACGTCCATGGCGCCCGTACGAACGCACAGGTTATACGTGAACACCGCGGCGATGATCACCAGGACGATGGGCCACAGAGCCATCAAAAAACCTTCGAGCGAGGCGGTCGCGATCTGCGCTGCCGGCAGGTGCCACCATGCGAAGGCAAGCAAGCACGAAAGGACAAACGATCCGATAGCGGCCTTCCAAGCTGGCCATTTAAAGCACAGCAGCATCACGACCAGCCAAATAATCGGCACAAGAGCCAGTATGAATGCGGCGACGTCCATAGGTAGAAGCTCCTTGGTACCGCGTGGGCGGCATCGGGGGTGTCACAAAACTTCAACAGGATACCGCACGTTTACCGACAAATTACAGCCGCCCGCCGAAATTATTGAACAACCTGTTCAAAAACACGAATGGATACCACCGCGACTATACTAGAGCGCAGCAATAGAAAGGACCCCGCTTTGAGCATCACGCCCCTCGATAGCATTCGCCGTGCCATCGCCCGCCGCAACGGCACCTCCAACCCCGCTGCATCGAAAGACGGCGCCGCGAAGGCCCAGGGCGGCCGCATCGAGAACGGCCTGTTCCCCGCCTCCCACACGGCCGAAGAGCTCGCGCGCATCCAGGAGCTGAGCCAGCGCAACGCCGGCGGCCCCGACAGCAGCCAGGCCACGCGCCGTCGCCGGCGCGAACGCGATCGGGAGCCCGGCCCCGTCCGCCGCATGGTCAACGCTTGGTGGAACCGTCTGCTCGGCGCCGTCTACGGCGGCGGCTTCTCTACGCAGGAAGCCGAATACGAGGATCACGCCACCAGCCGCGACTATCTTTGGAACACCCTCGGCACCGCCGTGTGGGGCCTGGCGTTTCCGTTGCTCACCATCGTGTCTACGCAGCTCGTGGGCGCCGAAGAGGCCGGTAAGTTCTCCATCGCCTTTGTCACCGGCACGCTCATCATGATCGCGTGCAACTATGGCGTGCGCAATTTTCAGGTTTCGGACATCGACGAAAAGACGTCCTTTGCCTCCTATCAGCTCAATCGCTGGATCTGCGGAGCGCTCGCCCTAGGCTGCGGCCTCATGTACAGCAGCGCCCGCGGCTATGACGCGCAAATGGCGACGATCGGCCTGGGCGTCTACCTGTATAAGGTCATCGACGGCGTCGCCGACGTATACGAGGGTCGCCTGCAGCAGGCCGATAAACTTTACCTGGCCGGCATGAGCCAAACGCTGCGCTCCGTCGGCGTCATCGTGGTCTTTAGCGCGGCGCTGTTCCTCACGCGCAGTATGCCCATCGCGGCCATGGCCATGGGTGTCACCGCCATCGCCTCGCTCATGCTGGTCACCGCGCCGCTCGCTCTGCTCGAGACCGAAAAATCGCGCCGCATGAGCCTGCGCGAGGTCGGACACCTGTTTGTCCAATGTGCTCCGCTCTTTGGTGCACTGTTCCTGTTCAACCTCATCGAGAGCATGCCCAAGTTTGTGATGGAAGGTACGCTGGCCTACAAATACCAGCTGTACTTTAATGCCCTGTTTTTTCCAGCTCAGGCTATTCTGTTGAGCATTGGATTTGTCTATAAACCGCAGCTCCTGCGCTTGTCGAGCATTTGGGCTAATCCTCGCAAGCGTCGTCGCTTTGACCTGATTATTGTTGCCGTTATGGCGCTGATCGTGGTCATCACCGGCGTGTGCGCCGCATTTATGGCAGGTCCCGGTATTCCCCTCATGAGCTATATGTACGGCCTCAACTTTGAGCGCTACCGCACATTGGCGCTGCTGATGGTCGTCGCCGGCGGCGTCACCGCGGCCATCGACTTTATCTACGCCATCATCACGGTGCTGCGCCATGCCGGCGACGTCACCAAGATCTACCTGATCTGCTTTGCCGTGAGCGTGGTGCTGCCGGTGATTCTAATCAATCTGCTCGGCCTGATGGGCGCCGTCGTGAGCTACCTAGCCATCATGGCCCTACTGCTGGTGCTGCTGATTATCGAGTACGCCCACATCCGCCAGCGCATCGAGCGCGACCGGAACCCATACGGAGCCTAATTAGCTGCCCCCAGTCGCCGGAATTTGCAATGGAATCGCCCCGGCTGGGGTCTCGTTGCGAACGATTTGCGACACGCAGAACTAAGTGAGTAGACTTTTGCCGAATCCTCGACCACGCCGACAAAGCACAAGTCTGTGACCTGCGGTTTTGTTGAGGCAAATTTGCCGGCTGCTCGGCATTTCCAAAAAAGCCTACTCACTTAGCCAGCGGGCAGCCAAATGATTATTTAATCCCCGTCCCAGAAAAATCATTTGATGGGCAGAAGGGCAAAAGGAGTCAAAAAGCCCCGTCCCAAATTAGCTACCCCTTGCGTAATCATTCGCCAGGAAGAATGCTTGCGTAGAACTCCGCCCCATCATCGAGCCGCAGGATGCCCACGCGACCGAACTCGGATCCGGTGGCGGCGGCGCAGTCGATGTCGATGCGATCGGGCACACCGGCGGTGTCCTCGCCGCCCAAGCGCACGATCTGCCCGCGTCCCGATTCCTCATCGAGCCCCGCAAGACCACCGACCTCGCAATAACGCCCGAGCGACACCGTTGGCGTGTGACCGCTCACCACGACCGGACCCTTGCCCTCGGCAGAAAGCAGCCCGGTCGGCACATCCCAATAGCCGTGACGAATCCATAGCAGGTCATCGGACGACTGCACCGCGAGCATCTGCTGCAGCAGCTCGCGATCGGCATCCACCGCTCCGACGCCATCGGCACAATCGACGCCATGCTCAAGCAAAAACGCGCGCGCCGCCTTCATCTCGATTCCAGCATGCACCAGCAGATACGGGCGCTCCTCGGTCTCGACCACCGCGTAGAGCGGCAGCGCGGCCATCCATCGCACGAGCTCCTCGTATGCCTCAAATTCCATGCCGTTGAGCTGCTCGCGCGTCGTCCAGCCACCGTTGATATCCCAGGTCTCGGCATCGAGCGGATCCTGGCCAATGATGGTATCGAGCATGATCTGCTCGTGATTGCCCTTGAGCACGCGAGCGTTGGGCAGCGAGCGCACGAGCTTAATAACGCCAACCGGATCGGGCCCGCGATCGATCATGTCGCCCAGCACGTACAGCGTGTCGTCGGACGCCAGCGAAATCTTGGACAGGGCCTCGTCAAGCGCACGCACGTGCCCGTGAGCATCAGATGTCACATAGATCGCCATGGTACGCCTCTCCTTGCATTGCGGCCGAAGCCCGGCGCCGCAACTAAAACTTCAAGTTGAACTTAAACTTTACCCATTGTACTCCGTTGCAATAAAGCTGGAAAGGGTTTCCGAGCAGAGGCAAAGACGGAAGCCGTCTATGACGATATCGCGCACGCCCGCAATCCAACCCCATAAACCCACCATCTTTGGGTACAAATAACCGCAGACAACTGACCGTGCCACGCCAACCACCCAGGAGCGGACACCATCCATGAACCAGATCCTTCTCTTTATCGGCCTCGTTATTATTCTGTGCCTGACCATCAAACCCGTCGGCAAAAAACTCCCCTTCCCCACCCTGCTCATCTTTATCGCGCTCGGCATGCTGTTGGGCGTCAACGGCCCGGCGCATATCGACTTTAGCGACTATGCGCTTACCGAAACCGTCTGCAGCACGGCGCTGCTGTTCATCATGTTCTACGGCGGCTTTAACACCAATATCGACCGCGCCAAGCCCGTCGCTGCGCCAGCGGTGCTGCTGAGCACGCTCGGCGTCGTCATCACTGCCGGCATCACCGGCGCGTTCGCCCACTTCGCGCTGGGGTTCGACTGGATCGGCGGCCTGCTGCTGGGATCGGTCGTGGCATCCACCGACGCGGCGAGCGTCTTTAGCGTACTGCGTGAGCACAGCCTGTCGCTGAGAGGTGGCACCGACTCGCTGCTCGAGGTCGAATCGGGCTCCAACGACCCCGTCGCCTACATGCTCACCGCCGTGCTCGCCACACTCGCGGCCGGCGGCGACATCAACATTCCCGCACTGCTGGCCAAGCAGATTATCCTGGGCGCGGGCCTGGGCCTTGCCATCGGCTGGGCGGCGGGCCGCCTGATTGAACGCGCGCACGCAACGGCCGAGGGCGCTCAGACCATCTTTTTGTTCGCCGTGGCCATCGTCGCCTACGCGCTGCCGAGCTACCTGGGGGGCAACGGATTTTTGGCCGTGTACCTGGCTGGCATTGTGCTGGGTGCGAGCGACATCACCGGCAAGGTCGAGATGGCACACTTCTTTGACACCCTCACCGAGATGGCCGAGATGACGATCTTCTTCTTGCTCGGCCTGCTCGTAACGCCCGCACGCCTGCCGCAGATGCTGCTGCCGGGCCTGGCGCTCATGGCGTTTATGCTCTTCGTGAGCCGCCCCATCGCCGTCGGCGTGCTCCTGGCGCCCTTTAAGACAAACCCTCGCCAGGTGGCGCTCGTAAGCTGGGCGGGCCTGCGCGGAGCAGCATCGGTCGTCTTTAGCCTCTTTGCCGTAGTGTCCGGCGTTCCCGGTGGCCACGACCTATTTGAACTGGTGTTTGTGATTGCCGTGTCGAGCATTGTGGTGCAAGGCTCGCTGCTGCCGGCGGTGGCGAAGAAGCTCGATATGATCGATGCGACCGGCGACGTGCGCCGCACCTTTAACGACTATCGCGACGAAGACGGCATGTCGTTCGTCAAGCTCAAGGTGGGTGCTGGCCATCCGTTTGCCGGGCGCTCGCTCGCCGATATTGGCAGCGCGACGGACATGCTCGTGGTCCTGGTGCTGCGCGACGGGGCGCACCCGGTACTGCCCAATGGCGACACCGTGATCCAGGAAGGAGATCTGCTGGTGATGGCCGCGCCGACGTTTGAGGAGCGTGCCGAGGTTACGCTGCGCGAGGTCACCGTGACTCCCCACGGTCGCCTGGCCGGCCAGCGCCTGCGCGATGTGCCGCAAGGCAAGCATCCCTTTATCGTCGTGATGCTCAAACGCGACGGCCAGACGATCATCCCAGACGGCAACACCCTAATATACGCCGGCGACGAAGCCGTCATCGCCACACTAGCATCGTAGCCATCCCCACCCATAAGTTGCGGTGAAATAGGGATTGAATAAGCTTCTGAACAGCCATTTCAGTCCCTATTTCACCGCAAGTTATTGAGGGGATGGGTTGAAAAACATTTGAATTGACACCGAAATGAAAAAAGCCGGGGAAAACGTCCCCGGCACTTGGAAGCCCTCTCTTTTGAGATGACCGATTTCTTTATATCACGAACGCTAGTTAGATGCCATTCATTGAGGGCTTTATCAGGCGCGCCATCCCATCCACATGGCGCCATTTGAAAGCCGTCCGATCTCATTCTATAAAGAAATCGGTACCCTCGAATAAAGGGACCTCCAAGAGCCGGGGGATGTCCCCCGGCATTGTTTATGCTAGTCAAGACTAAATACTTCTCGGGAAAACGCCGGCCCATTGCGTCAGCAATTTACGAGCCGCTCTACCCACCTCTGGACGGCTAAGGACTTTTCGCAGGTAGTTTGACGAACATATGTTTGCTTATTATAATATTACTTGAAAGCACCCCTTATCTCATGGTATAAAGAATACGGTTCCCTCCAAAAGAGGGGCCTCCAAGAGCCGGGGTCTTACCCCCGGCATTTTTTTGCAAAAATGGAGGCCCATCATGAGCGAACTCTCCGTCTTTGTTGACGAATCTGGCGACCTCGGAGGCGTCTCCAACTACTACCTCGTCACCCTCGTTTTTCACGATCAAAACGATGCAATCGTTGAACGCATTGACCGCTACGAGCGCGCCCTGTCGCAGTCCTCGCTTCCCAATACGCCTTTTCATGCAGGACCCCTACTGAATGGAAACGGCGACTACAAAGATCTTCCCAAGGAGCAGCGAAGGCACATGTTGAGCGCATTTCGCGCGTTCATTCAGCATCTCCCCATACGCTATCTCTGTCTGCAATACCGAATGAGCGAATTCGCCGGCAATCAAAACGGTCTCGCGGAGAGAATGAGGCGAGACCTCACAGTTGAACTTTTCGACCATCTGGAATTCTTCCAGCGATACGACACCGTTAAGATTTACTACGACAACGGCCAACCGATTGTAACGGAGGTCATTCATTCTGCGCTTGAGTACGTTCTAGCAAGGGATGTCATCGTATACCGAGAAGCCACACCACGAGCCTACCGGCTATTCCAAGTTGCTGACTACATCTGTACGATCGAGCTAACGGCTATCAAGTTTGACAGCAAGGAAGATACAAAGACTGATCGGCTATTTTTTGGAACCCGAAGGACGTTCAAAAAGGGATTTCTCTTATATCTCAGGAAGAAAAGGATGAACTGACCCGGGGTCACCAGTCGTCAGACGCTCCGCAGTCGTCATCGACGGCAAAGTCGCGGAGGTCGAGGCCTTCGCGTTCGGCTCGGGCTAGGAGCTCTTGGGGCGACTCGTCCTCGATATCCACTACGTCGAGCATGGCAGCGGGAAAGCCCACGCCCGCCGCGCTCCCAGCGCGATCGAGCAGGCTCTCGCGCAGCTGGTCTACATCAACTTCGCTCTTCATGGTGAAACCTCCTACCAGACCAGGACTCTACTCAGCAGTGCCAAGCTCATCCACGGCAGCAACAAAAGCCGCCACTTGCTTGTCGTCCATCTGCACAGCCAAACGCCCCACGGGCTGAGCTTTTTGAGTCCATACCAAAACGCATTCACATGACGCGCGGGATCCTCATCCAGCACGCCATCGTAACGGCTTCCATTGAACTCGCACATGCGTGCCACGGCAACCTCGAGCGAATCGCCGCCCTCGGCAGAAGCCTCATCCACAAGCTCGGGAATCGGAACCTCACGGCGAACATCATGCCTTGTAGTGCCATCGTACTCGCCCACCAGCACGTCTTCGTCAAGCCGTGAATCGTAGTCTAAATAGCTCGTGCCGCAACAAATGCCGTGCGGCGAGCCCGTGCCAAACGCGCAGAATAACCCGCCGTCGGCAACAACACGACGTAGGTCTCAAACGACTTCTTAACCTGAGTGAGCAACTCGGAAAGCTCCCCGGCATCACACGCCGTCTCGCACGCAACGCACGCAGACTCGGACAACGATACCGGATCAACCGTGCTCCCCGCAACGCGGGCGGCGCGCTCGGCCCGATACGCCTGCGCCGCCAAGCGCGCTCGCTGCGCAGCGCCGCGCACATTGCTAAGTTCACGCTCCAACGCCACGTCACCAGCAACATCGCCAGCCAAATCGCCCGTAAACCCGTCGGCGCCCTGCGACCCCGTCGCACTCAGCTCGGACTCAAACGTCGCTGTGATCATGCCCGCAAGGTCCGTCGCGTCGGCGGCACAGCGCATCTGCTCCAGCTGCGTACACAGCAGATCGGCATCCAGAGACACGGCCTCGGCAACGTGCACGTCGCTCAAACGCGCCGCGTCCTGCAACACCAAAGCCCCCGCGGCATCGTACGCCGCGCGAACCCTGTCCGCCGTATTGACGCGCAGCTTTACCTCGATAAACGCAAGCGTCTGCTCCAAACGGGCCAGCAACTCGGCCTTCTCCTCCATGCGCAAAAAGGCAGCATAGCGGCGCTCCATCCGTAGCGGTCCAACAATGCCCGCCTGCTTGCGAGCGCGTGCAAGCGCGGCGCCCTCAACACGGCGAACATACCCGTCAACAGCCCGCACGGCAGACTCGCGCGCAGCGTGCTCGGAAGCCTCGACGCCCTTAAGCACACCCAACAGCTCACGGGAGCGCGCCTTGCGCACCAGCTCCCCGCGATCGTACTGCTCAAGCGCCGTCTGACGCTTGCCTACCGATTCAAAGCCAAACAGCTCGTCGAGCAGCTCGCCAACAGAACGCTCGCCCGCCATGGCAAGGCCTCCTCACGCGCTACGCACCAACACGCCCGCGGCCCCACGCGCACTCAAGCCCGCTCGCCCGCACTTCTACAGATCCAGTGCCTTCTTCGCGGCGTCGACCGGGTCGCCATCCATGTAGAACACCGGGCTCAACCCCGAAATAATCTCGGACGAAACATTCTGCAAACCCGCAATAGCACTCAGCGGCAAAATCACGCGCTTGGCACCAGCGTTTTTGGCCACGCGCATAATGTCCTCGAGCCCACGGATCTCGTCCATAGAACCCGACATGCGCAAGATTCCCGGAACCGCCAGCGCAGGCATCACCGGGCGGTTGCACGCCGCAGAGCACAGGCCCACAAACTCGGCGAGCGAAACTTCTTCGGACAGGCCCTTGCTCTGCAGGTCGTTGTAGAACAGCAGGTAATCCTTGGAGCCAATGTGCATGCCCGGCGCCACGCGGTTCGCCAGGTTCACAAAGTTGTCGAACGCGGCCTCCAGCGTATCGCGCACCGGCTTGTTAAAGGCCACGCCCTCGTGCTTAAACTTGCACTCGCCGGCAACGGCCTTGTTCTCCAGCTTGTACACGGCAACCTCGCCGCCCTGCGACCTGCCCACGCCAAATACGTGGCCGGACAGCAGAGGCCCATCGGGAATCAGCGTGTCCTCGGTCTGCTCGGGCACGCGCACAACGTGCACGTCCTGCGGGTTGTCGGCATCCATATAGCCCAGGTTGACGTCGATAAACTCGACGCCCGCCATAATCTTGAGCTGTTCCTTTACGCGACGACGGCCCTCGATGGCGTAGTCCAGCAGCCAGCGCACATCGTCCTTGTCCATGGCCTCGTCGGGGAACAGCAGCTTGGCCAGACCGCTAAAGGTCTTGCGCACGGCGATCTCGTCGCGCTTGTTAAAGTCGCTGTTAAAGCGGAAGTAACGGTCGATATGGTGCGTAAAGTCCTTGCGGCGCATCTCTTTGCAAAACTCCGACAGACAGTCGGTAATCAGACCGTAATGCCCGGTCAGCAGGCTCGAGCGCATCTTGGGAATCTCCCAGCCCGGCAGGTAATAGTGGATGCGGTCGAAGAAGGCCGAATCGTTGTTAAACTCCGGCGGGAACGGATCAAACAAGTGCGTGGTCTTAAGGACGTTTTGCACGGTGTCGTTGATGTTGCCCTCAAAGACCATGGAGGCATCGGCGTTAATCTGGTCGCGGCCGCGCGCGTAGCTGCCGCTCGCCATGTAGTCCTTCATGATCTGCACGGCGTTGGTGTCCTTAAACCGCATGCCGGCGACCTCGTCGAACGTCACGCAGTCCCAGTGACCTACCAAGCCCACGCGGTCGGCGCGCATGGAGTTCATGCGGCCGAACAGGTTGGCCGTGGTGGTCTGGCCGCCCGAAAGCAAAATGGCGTAGGGCGAGACCTCTTTGTAGATGTGGCTCTTACCGGTACCGCGGGGACCCAGCTCGCACAGGTTGTAGTTGCGCTCGATGAGCGGCACCATACGCTCGATAAAGTGCAGGCGCTCTTTCTCGGAAAGCTCGCTAGGCTCATAGCCAGCGGAGCGCAGCAGCATGTTGAGCCACTCGTCGCGCGTAAAGTACTGGCGCTCGTCGACCATGGCATCCAGGTCCAGATTGGGCATCTGGATGGGCGTGAGCGACGCCACGCTAAACGGAGAGTCCTCGGGTCCGCGCTTTTTGCGCTTGGCCTTGGAGCGACGCGGTGCATCGTCGCCAAAGACCTCCATGCCAAACTCGTCTTCCTCATCCAAGGGGTGACGATACTCGATGCTCATAATGCACCAAATGCCGCCCTGCAGAATCTTGGAATAGTCACGCACGTACTCGGCCGGCATCACAAACGGCTCAATGGTCAGGTTGGCAAACGACGCCACGTAGATATCTTTGTACTCGTCGAGCTTGGCCGTCACCTTATCGATGATGGTAAAGCGGCCCAGTTCGCGGATCTTGGACTTAATGCGCTCGGACTCGTCGGGGCGCACGTAGTTATCAGCGAGGATCCTGCGGATGCGCTCCAAACCCTCTGCCACGGCATCCTCGTCGTCAGTTGAGCAGTACATGCCCAGCAGATACTCCAGCACAAAGGTGGGCACGTTGGCGCCGCGCTTCATAAGAGCCGTCAGGTCCTTGCGCACGATCTTGCCAGCAAAGTGCTCGAGCAGCTTGCCGTCCAGCCCATCCATGTCGTAGCCGTCGTCCTCGGGGGCCTCGTCCACGGCCTGGTCATAGCCATCGGTCGAGGATTCGTCCTCGGCGGGCACCGCAGGCTCCGCCGGCTCCTCGCCGGTCACCGCGGCCTCAACGGGCTCCGGGGCAGGCGCCGCAGCCTCCACAACCGCCGCAGCATCCACCGGCACATCCACATCAATCGAGGGAACTTCCCACAGATCGTCGTCATTGCTATCAAACATAGGGCACACTCCTAAAAACCAAAATCAGCAACAGGTGCAAACGAAACAGCGATGGTGTACGTCTCGCGCCAAACGATCTTGCCCGTCTCGCGCTCGCGGCAGACCAGATAGTACGGACCCTTGGCCGAGAATCCATCCGCTGCACGCAGCGCAAACTTGGCATGCACCACGCGCTCCTGCGAGTTAGCAGAAGTCTTGTTGGCATGCGCCTTGACTGTATCGCTCACCTCGTTGCCGCTTGCGTCGGTAAACACCAGCTCATACTCGCACGGCAAGACCTTGCCTTGGGCGGGTTCTTCCTGGATCAAGTTGACCGAGAAGAGCGAGTTGGTCACTCGGCGTCCCTCGCTTAGCACGCGCAGCGTCGCCACGCGCGTATCGACAAAGTCCTTGGAACCCGAGCGCGCACGCCAAAATCCGATAACGGGCACGCAGAGCTCCTGCAGGCTCATGCCGCCGTGGACGTAGTTGTTAGTGCCGCCGGGACGCTTGAAGTGCACGTTCTCGCGCGGGGCAAATCCCTCAAAACCGGCGCCCAAACGTCCCATGTCAACATTAACAAACACCTCGCGTACCTCGTCCGAAAGCTCGCCCACGGCCTCGTTGGGAACCACCAGATGACGCTTGCCGCACATGACGGGAGCGTCAAGGACGGGAAGGTCCGGCTTGCCGAGCATCTGGCACTCGCTGAGCTCCCGACGCGTGTAGATAAAGCCGTGGTCCGCCGTTATAACAACACGCGCGCCCGGGGCGTCGGTGCACACGCGACGCGCCAATGCAGCAAGTTCCTCCACGGCGTCCGCACAGGCACCGAAGACGTCATCCTGCGTAGCGGCCTTCTCACCCGTGGCATCGATCTTGTTGTGATAGAGGTAGACGAGTTTTGAGTCCTTGAGCAGCGTCTTGCGTTCGGTTCCCGTCATGTTGAGGTATGTGCTCGAGCGTAAAGCGCGGGCCGTGGGCTCAACGTGGGCAAGCACGGCCTCGCGCTGCGGAGTCGTGGCAGTGGGCATGCCGTCAGCCAACACAAACGAGCCATCCGCTGCAAGCTTAAGCGCTTGGTGTGGCAGCAGCGCGGGCATGCCCACCTCGGTAATGGAGGGAAAGACCGCCTGCATGCTAGAGACCTTGACGTTGCCTCCGCGCTCGCGCTCGAGCAGCGCCGCAACGTCGCGGGCCACCTCATAGCGCAACGCGTCGCTCACGATAGTGACTGTCGTTTTGGCAGAGCCCACAAAGGTGGGCAGCACATGTCAGTAGAACTCATCCTGCCGCGCAGGGCCATCGATGTAGCCGCAATCGGCCCACTCCCCTTGCGCAGCGGCCGCCCAGCAGGTATTGGCGTCGGCCAAGAACCAGTTACTGTAGAGATTCTCTGCCCAATCCACCACAGCTCGGGCAGGTTCCTCGAGTACATCGCACTCGACGGAGCGCGCCCGCAGATACGCGGTGCACATATGACGATAGGCGGCATCCATGGCATACCAATCGGACGTGTAGGCATCCCACACCTGCTGGGGCTGCGCCAGATGGAAGCCGCCCGCGTGCGCCTGCCTAAACGCGCACATATCGGCCACAGCGGCAAGCAGGTCAAAGTAGCTCTCAACGCGACGGTACCAGCTTAGGTCGCAGCGACGCGCAGCAAATGCGCGCGCATCCTCAACACGGTCCGCGCCCTGGGCAAACGAGCAGAACAGCTGCGAGAGCACGGCCTCATTGACGCACGGAAACACATCAAGCGAGGTCAGCACATCGATCGGCAAGGTCTCGAACCGTGCAAAGAGTCCGCGGGCGTCCTCAACCAAACGGCAAATCTCAAATAGGTCCTCGCTCGATGCCTGGGTATCGGCGGTCTGGTCCCACGTACGCACCGCCTCAAGGCAATAGGGGCCGTAGGCGGGAGCCATATAGTTTTCGAGCCCCTTGAGCGCTCCCTCGGGAAGTGCGGTGGATGCCGCCGTAAGAAGCACATGGGATGCAAGCATAAGCAGTGAATCACGCTCGTGCAGCGGTCCATCAAACCCATAACAGCGCAGCATAAAGGCAGCGAGAACATCGCGCACACAGTACTTATCCACCAGCGCGGCCAGCGCCTCGGGACCCTCGTGCAGCAGCGTGGCCATGCAGCCGCGCAATACAAACGCGGGCCGCGCGTCGCCCGGTTCCTTGCCGCCAAAGATCACCGTAAGGATTCCGAGCTCGATATCGGATGCACCCGCGGCATGTGGAACGCATGCGACAAACTTAGCGCAGCGGGACTTGGCGACAAAGAACGCCTTGTGCGCTCGCAGGCTCTCGCGCACGGCATCGATATTCTCGATACCCAGCTGATCGGCCAAAAGCGAAAGATAATCAGCTTGAAACCGGTCAGCATACAGCTCAACATCGGCAAGCCAATCGCCCTCAAGCCTGCCGCGCGGGCAACGGCGATACAGCAAGATATCGCTCACAAGGTCATCGCGGTTGACGAGCTTCTTGACGGCAAACATGCGGCCCTCGCAGGCTTCAACAAACCGCACCGGGCGCTCAAAGTCACCGTGAACGGGCATAACGCCGTCATCAGTCCCCGCACCGTCGAAGCCCTCGGCGGCCAAACGTTCAAACTCAGGGGCAAACTCGCCGTCCGCATCGTGCCAAACCACCACACGACGCGGCGCGCATGAGGGCAACGGCTGCAAAAACCGCAGCTTGAGCTGTTCTTCTACATCGATCTTGGGCATGAATATCCTTACCGTATCTGCAGTTACTTAATCTTTGCCAGCACATCCTGAAACTTGGCGTAGTTGACCTTGACGCCGTCATCCAGGTCGATCTTAATCATCTGGTCTGCCAAGTGGTGCAGCTTCTCCTCGAAGGCAATAGTCTCTTTGAGCTGGTCGTTAAGCTTTTTGACGCGCTTGTCCAAACGCACGCGCACGCCGCGCTCGGCGGTGGCAAGGGAATCGTTGGCATAGCCGATCTGGGCACGGTAGCGCTCCTGCTGCCCATGCACATAGTCGGTGCGGATGCGAGCCAACAGGTCGGGCTGATAGCGATGCATGTAGACAAGGCACTTAAAGCCATTTTTCTTGCCGCTGTCGAACAGCCAGTAGATGGGACGCTTCTTATAGGTCAGGCAGTGGTCCCTAAAGAAGTCCTTCAAAAAGTAGGCGCGGATGACCTCGCGCGAGGCGCCCTTGCCGCCGAGTGCCTCGGCAATAAAGGCCAGGTTCTGCTCAAGCGTCTCCTCACCATACACGGTGCGCACAAAGTCGATAAAGTAGCGCACGATGTCGTCGTCAAAGTACTCGTCATCGGTAATGGGCAGCACGTTGTCGCTATCGGGCATAAAGGTCACATGCGCGGGATCGGGCATCTTGGCCAGATAGTCATCGACTGTGGCGCCTTGGTCGGCCAGAACCAGCCCGTCCACATCCAGCGAATAGCGGCCAAACATGCAGCCCACGGCATAGCTTATGAGCGAGGTGATCTCGTCTCGCTTGGTGCGCACGTATTTGTTGCCCTTATAGCTCTCGGGAATCTCGTCGGCGGTATCAAAGATGCGCGCCACCGAAACGTACTTATCCTCGACCTCGATGGGCACCTCACCCTCCATGTTGTAGATCTTGGCAAAGATTCGGTTGAGCTCTTCCTCGTTACTGCGAAGCTGCTCAAAGCGAGCATTAACCTCGGCCTTGCGAGCCTCGTATTTATCGGCCAAAAGCGTTGCCATTGTGCTGCCTTCCGTTTCCATGGTCTTGCAATTAATCGGTCACCGTAAAGGAATCAGGCTCGGAGCTCAGCCCTATGCGCCGCGCGACACCCGCGTATCTCTTGCTCGAAAGCAGCTGATTCGTCTTAATTGCGCGATATGAAATCGCTCTCCTATCCAATGGAAGCTTTCAAATCGACTTCATGCCACACGTATCTGCCAAACACTCCCAATGCTGGACTAAACTCAAATGCGCATTCTCGAGATTCGCTCCTTTCCGAAATTACAAGGAGCAATCGAGATCCCCCCAATAGATCGCGAGCGTTCCCACAGCGACAAATCGCATGGTAATCTTGCGAACCGACTGTCTTCTCGGTAATCAAAAATGAAAGCGTTGCTAAACCAGACGGATCAAAATAAGGGGTACCATGAGCGGAAACGTTGCACATGTGCGGCTCCCCACACATTATTAAATCGAGCTGCAAAACCGCACCCGTTATCGCAAAGTCCTCTGACTTTTCCTGCTCAACGCACTTCAGCTCAATGCATATTTCTCTGGTCTCACCACGGAGAAAACGATCGACCGCCTGTAGGTCGTAATTTTGAGGTTCATAAATACAACAATCAGACATGGTTATTACCTTTCGAAACTACAGCGTCCTTGCGGAAGCAGCTTATCTTTGGATAATTTGATTTATTGCACTTCCGGCAATAATACCCACGGCATCGGCAGTCCACTTCAGTGCCGTAGGCGTCTCATTTATAGCCTTGTCATTCTGACCGCGGCCAATCAAAGCAAGGCCCTTTTTCGTTATTTGTAAGCCAACACCTTCTTGTGAAAACGCCAAATAATCGGCGTCTTTCAACGATTGAATGCACCCAGCGATATCGACTGCCGGAATACCCCAAGCAGAAACGTCGATTTCGGAAATACGCTCGTTTTCAAGCTCGATTATCTGCCACAGCAGCTCCCTTATGATGCATGCATCTATGGGACGCTTCGCATCACAGGGGATGATCCACCTGAACGGGAAGGAGGTTTCTTTTACCGCACCAGAAATCAAATCAGCTCTACACCAGGCGGAAACATCTCGTTTATCGGCATTCCACTTTTCAGCACACTCCGCTGTAGTTCGTTTCGTCTCTTCGACAAGTTTGTAGGATTTAGCCACAATGCTCACCTACAACAGCGGATGACGTTTGAAATCCCAAGAGGTTTCAAACGAGTCCCAATCAATCTTCGAAATATCTGACGATTCGGCAACGATTCCACTCACTTTGTTCACCGATTTCGGGTCGCCTTCAACATAGGGGACCGAAGCTATATCAGACACCTGCATATTCATCGTTGGATTCTGCGCCGAAAGACACAGAGCAGAAAGAGAGCTGTTCAACAGGCCCAATATATAATTGAATTGTGGCTCCTTCGGAAAACAACAATGTGCCGCAATGTCATAAAAAGAATCTTCAGGAGCAGACCTGAAGCCAGGTCTTCCCGACGTCAGCATTGTGCATGTAATCTTAGGCTTTCGCAGCATTTCGAGCGGTAAAACGCGGGCATGAGGTTGCTCGAGGATGTAATTCGGATCATTGTTGTAGAAAAGCAAATACTCTAGATTGCCGTTCCATTTTCGATATTTACCTCCCTTAAGGTATTTAATCCACTTATGGTTCGAATCGTTTTGAGTCGGTGACCAATCTGTTTCCCACCACAAACGAAGAAACTTTTCGTTATTCGAAGTTTGCATCCCAACTTTAGGATGGGCCACCTCGTCAATAAATCGTCCGGAGGAATAAGCCTCCAATAGCCCATCCCCCAACCAGTAGGCTATGGGGGTGCCGGGGATTTGTTTGAAGGTGTCGGCGTCGCGACGGTAGAACCAACCACAGTCGGGGTTTTGGATGGCCTCCAGCGCCTTGGGAGCCTGAACCGCGGGGCCAGTAAAATCGGCAAGACGAACGTATCCGCCCTTATAGCCATCGATATGCGAATTGTGATAGGTAAATGTGCAGATAGGCACGGTTGCCCCTGCAAAGCCAGAATACTCGAGCTGAATGAGCGTGGTTAGGGTCTTATCATCGATAAGCCTATTTCGAAGCTTCTCGTAGCTACCGATAAACATCCAAACAAACGGAGTCATCATTCCGATTTCGCCGTGCTCGCCGGCAAAGTCCATAATACGCACGATGAACGAAGAGAACAGGTCGCTCTTCACGTCGGGGTAGTTCTTCTTGACCCACTTGCTCATAAAGGGGTTAAAGCTGCTGCTGCCCATATACGGAGGATTCGCCACGACGCAGGTAAAACGACGGGACAGTTTCTCGCAGATGACGGCAACGCTTTCGAGCTTAGTTTTGGTCGCAGAAGCAAAAAGATCGTCGGAACAGCTCGCGGCGGCGGCCTTAAGCTCGTCAATCTCGTCCTCTGAAGGATTAAGAAGCGAGCCGATCTCGCCCAAATGGCTCAGTTCCTCGGCGAGCTTCTTGTTACCCGGCAGCTCATCCTCTCCCAGCGGAATGCTCGTGAGCACGATAACATCGGCGCGAACACCACGCCTAAAGAAGCGACGGTCGTGCTCGCGAGCGCACATGGCAAGCGCCAGCTCGGCGATCTGAGCCGCACGGGGATCGATCTCCATGCCAGCGAGGTTTTTGGTCAGGATGAGCTCCGGGATCTCGCGCTCGCGGTAGCCGCGCTCCTCGTACATGGCAAAGAGCAGCTCAAACGCATAAACCAGGATATGGCCCGAACCGCACGCTGGGTCGCAGAGCGAAATCTCCTCGGGACTCGAGATGCGGATGAAGTCCTCGTGCTCAGAATCGGGCTCGATGTAATATTTCATGTGCTCGCGTAGCGAACTCCCCGGGTTGTTGAGCATCCACAGACGGCCGAGTGAGTTCTCGACCATATAGCGCACGATCCACTCGGGGGTGAAGAGCTGCGTGGCGGGCGCGATGTCCTCCGCCGCTGCTTTGCGCTTGGACTTGAAGAACTCGTCTTTAACGTCAGCGTTGTAGTACTGATACATCCAACCCAGAACGGTCACGCCCTCGCGCCAGTCCTCGTCAGCGAGGACGGCGTTGAGCTTGCCCACCACGCCGTCGGACATCATGAGGCCCTGGGGCAACAGCAGCTCCATGGCTCCGCCCACGCGTTCAAAGACACCCGGCAGGCAATCGGCAAGCTCCTCGCACTGAGCAACAAACAGGTAGCGCCACAACGGTTCATCCAAGCCCGCCATCTTGAGCTCGGCTATGCGATCGGTATCGACCGTCGTTATTTCCACGTCCAGTGCGTTCTCCACGGCCTCGCTGCCATGGCTGCCGTCCGCACGACTTAGCATGCGCATACGGCTGGGAAGCCATCCGCGTGCATCCATGAAGCGAATGGCCACGATGCGGTTGAACCAGGTGTAGGCAGCACGGTCGCGCAGTGCCTCGTGACCCACCTCTGCCTGCATGCGCAGCAGTTCGTCGCGTTGCTCAATCTCAGCCGGACTTAGGGGCAGGCCGTTGACGGTCTCGGACCCAGCGGGCGCAGGTGCAGGTTCGGTGATGCCGTAGCGCACCATCTGCGCCTCCACGCCTTTGATGAGCTCCGTGCGGGCCCAAGTGCAGAAGCTCTTAAGAGCAGAATCGTTCATGGTTGATGAGCCTTTCTAAACGCCATAAGCCACCGGTGCGCGCTTTGGCGCCAGTGGCTCTGCGGGCTAGTTGATACGAATCTCGTCGTTTGCAGCGAGTGCTTGCATAAGGCGGGAGCGCAGGTCGTCCACGTAGCGCTCCACGTCCTCTGCGGACAAGAGACGACTCGGCTTGGCCAGATCGGCGCGGCGCACAGTCTTGATCTTGCGCTGGAGCACGGGTGCAGGCGTGAGCGCTGACGACGCAACGGCCTTGTTGGAGACGGCCTTGTTGGAGATCTTCTTGACCACCTCACCCGTACTCGTGACCTCGATGGTGCGGCGCTCGTTGTCCATACGGATGCGGGCCGCATCCACAGCGTCGTACATCCCGTTGGTTGCTGCGCTGAGCCAGTTGGCCCAGTTAGTCGCGGCAACACTCAGCTCGTTGAGGCTTTGAGCGCTGTGGGCACGGTTTTTGAACGACTCGTATTTGGCGCCGGCGTCTGCTATGGCATCCTTGGCTTGATTGACAAAGCCCTTTTGACTCTCAGCCTGTGCCTGCAGGTCTTGCAAATCGCTCTCGATTCGGCACAAAAACTCATTGCGGCGGATGCCCAGCAGCTTTTTCATGTCGTCCTCGACGGGATCCATAAGCGGCTGCAGGTCTTTAATGCGGCCGTAGGGCTTGGGATCTTTGAGAACCTCACGCACCTTTGCCACATTCTCAACCGCGCTGGGAATGTCATCGGAGGCATACTCGATACCCTCGGTGCGGCTCAAGAAATCCTTGGCGTGGTCAAACGCTGTTCGTTGGTTGGACTCGAAAAACTCAACCACCTTGTCAAAGTCTTCCTTGGCATCGAGCAAGCGCTCCTCATGCTTGGTGAACGTGGTCAAGAACGCCTCGGACTCGTTCTGGTCCTTAAGGACGTCGACGACCTCAGAGCGCATCTTATCGCACTCACTCTCGCCAGGATACGGATAGAGCGGTTTGATGCCCGTATAGAAGCCGTGCGCCATATCGAGGCAGGCTTGACGAAGGCTCTCAAGGCGCTCTTTAAGCTCGGCCACGAGCTTATCCTCGTTGGAGGGTACGGTCTTGAGATCAAACAGGTCACGCATAAGATCGCCCGTATCGCGCAGCAAACGGTCACTCATACGCACGCGTAGACGCACCTGCACCTTATCGGCATCCTTGCGCAAGAACACCACCATTCGATTGTCGTTGGCTTGGATCGTCTGACCGCCAAACAGCACTTGCGCGCGTTGCTCAACCACAAGCTGCGCCACCACATTTGCGATATTGACCTCGCGCCAGCCATAGGGCTTTTGCTGGTACTTGCGCTGAATATCACCCATAGCGGTATCCAAATGACGCTGATGCTGCACTCTGAGGTAATCCTCGACATCCTTGAGGGCACGCGCATTCCCAGCGTCCATGCCATCAAGCCCAGCTTGAATATTGCCCGCCAGCGTGGAGCGGATGTCGGAATCGCCCTCGACCGGCGCGCCGATATAGCCAGCCTTACCAAAGATTACGTCGCACAACTGCGCGAGCACCTGGTCGAAGACCTGCGCAGGCTTGGTGGCACGGACCTCAACCATGCGCCCGTTGACGGCGCATCGTGCATGAAGCACCGCCTCGGTCAAAAGGGTGTCAGCTTCTTTCTCGTTAGAGTCCTTCTCACGCATTTTGGCCTCGACAATCTGGCGGGTGCTCGGCGGTAACTCCTGCAGGTTGCGCGTCTGGGCGTACATGCAAATCTTGGCGGCGTTGACGAGTGGGGTCCAATAATCCACCTCGTCGCTCAAGGCCACGATGGCTTTATCCACAGATTTCAATGCTAACTCGGCATCGTCGGCGCAGCCCAAGTCACTGGCCATGGTCACCACGGAAAGTTCCATACCGCCCATGCTGGATCCATGAATCGAGCCATCCACGTAGCGGTCAAAGGGGAAGTCGTTGGCCTCGCGGGTGAGCTTGCGCGCAGTGTAGATGCTCTCGAACAGGTGCTTCTTGATAGACTCGATCACCTTTGCGTTGTCGATCGGGGTCTGCGCGATCTCCTGTGCAATTTCCTGCTCCTCATCGGTAAGGAAGCTGTAGGTATCACCCTGGCGCGCAACGTAGTTCTCGCGCTCCAAGCGGGCGAGGGATTCCTTGACGCGGTCCTTAAGGGCGCGCTTGTCCACGTCAAGGCTATCAATCATGAAGATGGAGATGTTCTCGACCGAGGCCTTAACGTAGCCGATGTAGCGGATCAAGTACAGGAGCTTAAGTACCCGAACATCGTAGCTCTCAAGACCTTCTGCGTTTTCAGCTGCGCGCTCCGCGCAGACGACGACCTGAATGATGCCGTGCTCCAGGTCTTTAGAGATTGTGTCGAAGAAGCGCCAGAAGGGCACGAGAGCGCCGGTCTGCTCATGCTGGATAGCCTGAGCACTCTCCTGGAAAGCGCTCAGCATGGAGCGCTCGCCCGTGGACATGTGTTTGGCCTTGACGCCGTGCTTGCGTACCTCGGTCATGACGTCGGGCAGCAGCTTGAACTGATAGCCTACAAACGGGTAGCTGGCGACAAACTCCTTGGCGTTGGCATAGCCCGCAAGATCGGCGCGTGAGCCTTCAAATGTGAAGTTGTTTTTGAGGACGGCGGAGTCCTGCTTATAGAGTTGGGCAAGCGCATCGGCCGCCGGTGCGGTCTTCCCCAAAATACGGCGCTGAATGACCTCGTCAGCGCTGGAGCTGGAAAGCGAAAGGCGAGTATCAAATCGACCCAAGATCTTAGAGAACATGCTCGTATCCAGCCCGCCCGGTAAACCGAGATTGTAGATGTCTTCTTGACTCGAAACCATCACCCAAACACGGCCACCACAAACTGATCCGAGTTCCTCGACTACCGTCTGGAGACTCAACAGACGATCCGAATTGCCGCCGTTAGCAATAAACTGGCCAACCTCATCAACCATGAAGACCAAGCGAAAATCGCCACCATTGGCAGCCGCCTGAGCGTCAATGTACTCCTTAACCTTTTGAGCAAATTCATCAGGCTGAAGAAGCTCGTCATCAGGAGCAGAGACCCATGCACTAATTTCATCGTCGCTCATGCCCAGAACAGATTTAAGAAGCTTACGAAAAGCCTTGTTATACCTATAGGTCTTGCGATTTTCGAGCCATGTTTTTCCTGTTAGACGCTCAAATTCGTCGCGAAACTCTTGAGTTTTACCTATCTCATCGATGTACTCCTCAAGCTGAGCAAGCTTGGGCTTAACGCCGTAAAACCCTCGCGCCTCATAAAACACGCGCTGGAATCCATAGAGAACAGCAACAGATGCCTTATCGCCCTTCCACGACCCCGCCTTGGTGTCGATATTGAACAGTAAGGTTTGCGTAGGAACGGAACAGGCGTGCTCCATGGAAGCAAACACCAACGGATCGGCAATCTTGCCATCAAAAAAAGAGATAGCGCGCTTCCCATCAACATTGAGATTCCCAAGCAAATAGCTCAAGATTTTAAGAAAGTGTGACTTACCGGACCCATAAAATCCACTGACCCATACGCCCATTTTGTTGGTAGGGTTATACAGAGAATCGCCGTAGGCTTTAAATAAAGTTGCGAAGTGACCTTGCAGCTCGCGCGTCACCACATACTCGCTAAGCTCTTGCCTAATTGACTCGTCTTTCTCATCGTCAGCGACAACAACACCATTAATGGAACGGTTGATGTCCTTCGCGAAGAGATTGCGAACAGTTGTGTTATCCATTGTAAACTCCTTAAAGCTGGAGAACGGCAGTCAACAAAGCGGGCGGAAAGTCACACTTAAGAGATATCGATTGCGCGATAGTAATTCTCTGCTGCAAGCCTGTTAAACAAGGTGACAGATGAACCGTTAAAGGTGCCGGGGTAAGCCGCAATAACGGGGACATCAGAAAAGTCAGACTGCATTGAATCGAACAGGTTATGGACTCTCAAAAAGGGGTAAACCTCGCCAACCCCAACGAGCAAAATCGCATCGCCCGGTACATGTGGTTGCGTCAGGTCCAAAACCACATCGGAGACAACATCAGGCTGGCAATAATCAACCACGTCATCGAGCACTGCCTTTGAGCCAAAATCAGTTTCTTGCTCTTGCATGGCTTCAAGAACATCGAGGTCATCAAGAATCGCCAGCACAACGTCATAGAGGTTTACGACCTTGAGCGCACAGGGGAGCTTGCCAGCCGCGGAGTCATGCGCCAGGGTGTCAAATAACGCGCGGGCCTCAAACTCGAGCGCCGGGTCGTAGCAGAAGGTATGAAATCCAATCTCGTTGCCGATGCCTTTGTTGGAGAGAAAATCCTCGTTGCTTAGACATGCGCGGAGGAGCTGAGAGCGCCGCTCGAACTCCTGGCGGGCGCGTTTGGTATGGGAATGGGCTGCCACGACGCGGTCGCGGGAGCGGATACCGATGTTGGCGGTGATGTCGGTCGCCGGAGTTATCGCGGGACCGTCGGCGGTGCTGATGTGCGCCATGCTAGATTACCGCCCTTCCTGTAAGGGCAACGACAAGCGACTGTTCGCCAAGCTGCAGAAGGGCATGCTCAATATCGGGGTCAAGGAAGAGCGCAGACAGGCGCTCGGACTCCGGGCCCTGGCCCTCGCCGATAAGGCCGGCATGGCGGAGCGTCTGGCGGAGCGAGCCCTTAATGCGCTTGACCGTGGCCTCGGTCCAGCGGGCCGCGTCCAGATACTCCGTGGTAAAGCGTGTCATAAAGGCGTTGAGGTCAACCGCCGTAAAGGCATAATCGAAGTTTTGTAGGCGCTCCCCTACCTCGACGAGCACGAGCTCGCGCACGATATCGTAGCGGCAGATCATGCTGTAGAAGATGGCCTGGTCCGCCTGCGTGGGAGTGCCGGATGCCATGAGCCTGGTTAGGGATGACGCAGCCTCGACGGCGGTTTTGGGGTCGATGCCGCGCGCGGCGCATACGGCATCCGTGGGCACCATGGCGTCAAGGCGGCGAAGGCACACGGTTGCGCGGTTGGCGACCATGCGCTCCGTGGGATATTGAAAGAGGTTCTCGCTCTTTACGCGTACAATGACCTGCTCGTCGCTTGCGCCCTGCATACGAAGGGCAGCGACGATGCGCATCTCATGCGGGAGGAATTGCTCGCGAGTGAGCACCCCCCCCCCGAACGCTTTTTGTGGTTACATCCACAGTACACGCTCCAAGGGTGTCAAAGGCTGTCACAAGTGCGCCGCAACCCGGCGGGCAGGCGCGGCGCACATGACAATAATCATACCTGTTGGTAAAAAAGTTACCACGCCCAGAGTGTCAAATGTTGAGCAACAAAATTTAATCCGGTTAACGGTCATTTTCGCAGCTTAGAAACTTTAACGAGGTCGCCCCAAATCACACTTGCCAGACAACCGCGCTTACGAATGCAGGCACGCACACGCCCAACGCCACCCTCCGCTATATTCAACATAGAGTTATACATATGCTTCTATGTAAGGAGTTTCGTATGCCTGTCGTAAAGCCTATTTCTGATCAGACGCGCGCGCTAACTACCATTCAGGAACGCGAAGATCACATTCAACGTACCATCGCTCATGGTTACGACGACCTCACCAACGGTCGTGTGCGCCCCTGGAAACAAGCAAAAGCTGAGGCAGATCGGATGCGAGCCATCAGATAAGGTCACCCCTCTCCCATGTAACCATCCTGTAAATCATAGCAGCGCGCTCGAGTTTTACCGTGATGCGGTCGCGCCTGGCGCTCCACTGTGCTAAAGTATCCCGAACGTTCAAACGACTACGAGGGGGAACTAGAAGATGGCACGTGTGCACAACTTCTCTGCTGGCCCGGCCGCACTGCCTACAAGCGTGCTCGCCGAGATCGCCGACGAGATGATGGACTACCGCGGTTGTGGCATGTCCGTGCTCGAGATGAGCCATCGATCTAGCATGTACCAGCAGATTATCGACGACGCCGAGGCAACCCTGCGTCGTCTGCTGAGCATCCCCGACAACTACCGTGTCCTGTTTTTGCAGGGCGGCGCCACGCTGCAGTTTGCGGGCATCCCCATGAACCTCATGCGCCGCGGGCGCGCCGGCTACATCGTGACCGGCAACTTTGCCAACAAGGCATACAAAGAAGCCGCCAAGTACGGCGAGGCCGTGCTGCTCGCGAGCTCCAAGGACACCAATTTCGACCGCATACCCACCATGGCCGACGTCAACGCGCGCATTGCCGCCGAGGCCGCAAGCAACGGGCTCGACTACGTCTACATCTGCCAGAACAACACCATCTTTGGCACCATGTACCACGAGCTGCCCAACTGCGGCGACGTACCGCTGGTCGCCGATGTCTCGAGCTGCTTTCTGTCGCAGCCGCTCGACGTTGAGCGCTACGGGCTCATTTACGCCGGCGCGCAGAAAAACGCCGGCGCCGCGGGCGTGACCGTGGTCATCGTGCGCGACGACCTCATCGCCGACGGCCCCGCCTTTGCGCAAACGCCGCAGTACATGGACCTCAAGGCCCAGGCCGCCAAGGGCTCCATGCTCAACACGCCCAACACCTTTGGTATCTACGTATGCGGCAAGGTGTTCCGTTGGGTTGAGAAAACCGGCGGACTTGCCGCCATGGCCGAGCGCAACTGGGCCAAGGCCAATCTGCTCTATGACCTGCTCGAGCACAGCGAGCTGTTCCATAGCACTACGCAGGCCGACAGCCGCTCCATCGCCAACGTCACCTTCCGCACCGGCGACGCCGAACTCGACGCGGCCTTTGTCGCAGGCGCGGCCGGGCACCAGATTCAAAACGTCAAGGGCCATCGCCTGGTGGGCGGTATGCGCGCCAGCGTCTACAACGCCGTAACCATGGAAGACGTGCAGGCACTGGCCTCGTACATGAAGGACTTCGAAGCGCAGCATAGTTTGAGCCCGCGATCTAACTAGCCCGCAACGCGCGGGTCGACCAGCCACTTCAAACCACTTGTTTTAGACAAACCTGCTAAGGAGTTTTTCCATGCGTAAGATTAAGACCATCGACGACATCACTAAAGACGGCAAAGTCGAGTTTGGCGAGGGCTACGAATTTGTGAGCACCGCCGAAGAGGCCGACGCCATCCTGATGCGCTCGACCGACCTGCACGGCTACGAGCTGCCCGAGGGCATCCGCGCCATCGCCCGCTGCGGCGCCGGCGTCAACAACATCCCCGTCGAGGAGTACGCCAAGAAGGGCGTCGTCGTCTTTAACTCCCCCGGCGCTAACAGTAACGCCGTTAAGGAGCTCGTCCTAGGCATGCTGGTGCTCTCGAGCCGCGGCGTGGTGCAATCGATGAACTGGGTGCGCGACAACGCCGACGATCCCGAGATTCAGGTCGATGCCGAGAAGGCCAAGAAGGCCTTTGTGGGCCGCGAGCTCAAGGGCAAGCGCATCGGTGTCATCGGCCTGGGCAACGTGGGCTCCAAGGTCGCCAACGCCTGCGTCGACCTGGGCATGGACGTTTACGGCTACGACCCGTTCATTTCCGTCGAGCATGCGTGGGTGCTGAGCCGCGAGGTGCAGCGTGTGGGCACGCTCGAGGATCTCTGCCGCGGCTGCGACTACCTCACCGTACACGTGCCCAGCAAGGCCGACACCATCGGCATGATCAGCACCGAGCAGATCAACCTGCTGGCCCCGGACGCCGTGCTGATCAACTACGCACGCGAGACCATCATTGACGAGGACGCCGTCGACGCTGCCCTGCGCGAGGGCAAGCTGAGCTGGTTTAGCTGCGACTTTGCCACGCCCAAGACCGTCAAGATGCCGAACACGTTTATCACCACGCACTCGGGCGCCGGCACTGGCGAGGCCGAGGCCAACTGCGCCGATATGGCCATCAGCGAGCTCAAGGATTACCTGGAGAACGGCAACATCGCACATAGCGTCAACTACCCCGCCTGCAGCATGGGCAAGGCGCGCGCCGCAAGCCGCATCGCCTGCCTGCACGCCAACGTGCCCAACATGATCGGCCAGATCACGGCCATTCTCGCCAAGGACAACGCCAACGTGCAGCGTATGACCAACGAGTCCGCTGGCGAGAACGCCTACACCATGTTCGACACCGACGAGCACCTGGACAGCAGCACCATCGAGGCGCTCAAGCAGATTCCGTCGATGTATCGCGTGCGCGTAATCAAATAGCGCCGGCTGATCTGACGGGCAGTTCCCCATGTGGCCTGCCCGTCACTGACATTGAATGCCCGCGGGGGCGCCTTTCGCACGAGAGGCGCCCCCGTTTTTGTGAGCACTCCATTAAATGCACCGAGCCGCTTCTTGGCATACAATCTGTATGTTTACCTAACTATCTGTGAGGTGCCTATGGTTGATACAGATTTTGCTTGGCGGCTTACGCAAGGACTCGTGCGGATCGACAGCTCAGACCCGGGTGCGTATGAGGACGAGATTGAGCGCTATATCAAAGCGTTGGCTGAGGAACGGTTGGCGCAGCTGAGTCATCCGGTGCTCCATGCCGTGCAGGTTGAGGAACTCGAGGTGCTGCCCGGGCGCCGCAACCTTATGGTCACCGTGCCGGGACTGAGCGACGAGCCACGGCTCGTCTATATCTGCCATATGGATACCGTTACGCTGGGCGATGGCTGGGACGCGGACATTCCGCCGCTCGGAGCGATCGTGCGCAACGATAAACTCTATGGCCGCGGCACCTGCGATATGAAGGGTGGCCTAGCCTGCGCCATTGCCGCACTGGTCCATACGCTCGAGCGCGTGGCGGCAGAAGGCGAGCTGCCCCGCCGTGGCTTTTCGCTCATCTGCTCGGTCGACGAGGAAGATTTTATGCGCGGCTCAGAGGCCGCGATCGATGCCGGCTGGGTCGGCTCGCGTGAATGGGTGCTGGACACCGAACCCACCGACGGACAGATCCAGGTGGCGCACAAGGGGCGCACGTGGTTCGAGATTGAAATGGCAGGCGTAACGGCGCATGCGAGCCAGCCGTGGAAGGGCGCGGATGCCGTCGCCGCCATGGCCGAGGTCGTGTGTTCGCTCCGTCGCGCGTTTGTGGCGCTGCCCGTGCACGATGAGCTGGGATCTTCGACCATCACGTTTGGACAGATCGAAGGTGGCTACCGTCCCTATGTCGTACCCGACCGCGCCAAAGTCTGGGTCGACATGCGCCTGACCCCGCCGACCGATACGGCCGCCGCGACGCGCATGGTAGAGCAGGCCATCGCCGTCGCCGAAGCCGCCGTTCCCGGTTGCCCTGGCAGCTACACCGTGACGGGCGACCGCCCCGCCATCGAGCGCGACCCAAACTCCCCCCTTCTAGCAGCGCTCAAGCGTGCCGCCGATGACGTGACGGACGCGGACACGACCGTCGGCTTCTTTACCGGCTACACCGACACCGCCGTCATTGCCGGCAAGACAGGTAATCGCAATTGCATGAGCTACGGCCCCGGGTCGCTCGCGCTCGCGCACAAGCCCAACGAATATGTGCCCCACGCCGATATCGTTCGTTGTCAGCAGGTGCTAATCGCGCTCGCCGATAACGTGCTCTGGGACGCGAGCGGCCAAGTTGGGGCATAATAAGCCGCGAACAAACCGACTCGTGCGTTAGGACCGCCCATGAAAGCACTTCCGTTTCCCTGCATCCGCCCGGCTCAGGACCGTGTGCTCGAGGCGCTGCCTGCAATGGGCAGTATCCTGAGCGGCAACGATGCTCTGCGCGGAGCCCTTGCCGATGGCCTGATGCTCAAGGACCCGGGTGCGGCGTATTACGTGTACGAATGCTCGGGCGAGCCGGGACGCGTGACGGGTGTCGTGGCGATTTGCCCGACGAGTGTACTTGCGGGCGGCAAGGGCGATGCCAGCGCCGACGTGGCCGCCGCCGCACGCGCGATCGCCGAGCTCAAGGTGCAGCCGCGCCCCGTGTCGCTCGCCTACGAGGCCTCGCCCGTCATGGATATCATCCTGGGCGCCGCCAAAGAGGGCGCGTCGCTCTACGCCGTTACCGACCCCGCAGGCATTACGCACCGCGCGTGGGAGGTCAAGCGCGAGGACGCCGTCGGGGCCATCCGCGCTATGCTCGACCAAGCACCGGAGCCGGCACTGACCGACGACCCCGCCTACGCCGCCGCTCTGACCGGGGCGTCGCAGCTGCTGGCCGATGAGGCCCGTGCCGCCGGAACGTACACCGGCAGGGAGCCGTTCAACTTTACCGTTGCCGTGCTCTTCCCCGCCGCGCAGGTCAGCGGCGCCGCGCCGCAAGTTCCGACAGGTCTGCTCACGCACCAGGTCGCGCGGTTCTAGCAAGACCAGACCGCCCAGCACAAAAATCGGCAGCTCAACAAACAGGGGGCGGAGATGCAGCAGGTACATGCATCTCCGCCCCTTTTGCGTCGAGAAGTATGCCGGCGACCCGTGCCGTCGCACTCGCGTTATCCGCGCTGCGGACCCGCAGTAGCCACGAGCGGTTCAAGCCCCAGCTCGCGCGCGTAATCCTCCTGCGTAAAGACTTCGACCAGCTCAAACGTGTCGGATTCGTCGTCAAACGCAAAGTGCAGCACCGAGCAGTTGCCCGGAACGCGATCGCGTTCATCGGCCGCCGCGCCCTTGGTATGGTCCATGAACTCCTTGATGGCCGAGCCGTGGCTCACCGCGAGCACGCACTCGTGGTCCGGACGCTGCATAAGCTCGGTCAGCGTCGCCACCATGCGCTCGCGCACCTGGATCTGGCCCTCGCCGCCAAATTGACGATAGAAATCGCGCCACGGGCGCTCGGGCATAAGCATCACGCGCTCGGCCTCAAAGTCGCCAAAGAACCACTCACGCAGGCCGTCCAGGCGCTCGTACGCCAAGCCCGGCCACAAGTTGGCGATAGTCTGCTCGGTGCGATGAAGCGTGGAGGTGTAGGCATGATCGGGCTCAATGCCGCGCGCACGTAAAAACATGCCGGCGCGCGCCGCCTGGTCGCAACCCAACTGCGTAAGCGGCGAGTCACTCCACCCCTGAATGATACGCTTGAGGTTGAATATCGTCTGTCCATGACGGACCAGATACAGATCTTTATTCATAGGGGTCCTTTCGTTCGTTACCAACCCAAGAGCGAAAACGCCCCGTCGCAATAGCCAAAATGAAGCACGGCACCGTTGTCAGGCAGCTCTCCCCCGCCAGTCACATACTCAAGAAACTCCTGGCAGGCTGAGCCGTGGGAAACCGCCAGCACGCAGTCGTGCTGCGGCCTGGCCATGATGCGGGACAGCACCGCGACCATACGTGTGCGAAGCTCACTTTCCGACTCGCCACCAAAGGCAACCGGATAATCGCCCCAGGGCTGCGGCGGCATCTCGCGATTTGATGTGCCCTCCAGCGAGCCCAAATGCCACTCGCGTAGGTCATCGACCAGCTCTATCGAGCAGCCCTCGCCAGCAATTAGCTCAGCCGTACGCCGCGCCCGGCCCAACGGAGAGGAATACACACGGTCAAAGGTCACGCCACGCGCCTCAAACGCCGCGCGCGTCGCCAGCGCCTGCTCGCGCCCGCGCGCCGTAAGCGGCGAATCGTGCCCACCCTGCAAAATGTTCTGCACGTTGAGCTCAGTCTGCCCATGCCGCACCAAATACAAATCTGCCACACGCCCTCCTCTCGCACCACCGCAAAGGGGACAGGTACCTTTGTGGTGGTTTACCGCCGGATCACACCGCGGTGACGCTCAACTACAGCAGTACGTCGGCGAGCAAACGCTTGGGTACGTGGTGCACCTGTGCCTCGTCGCGCCAATAATTGATGGAGCCATCGGGGTTGGAATCGATCGCATCGAGCACCTGCGTTTCGGCCGGAACGCCAAACGCCATGATCAGCTTGAGCTCATACTTGTCGTTATCGAGCCCCATGGCATCGATCGCGTGGGGCGTAAAGGCCTTGAACATGCAGGCGGCCACCTCGGGCGTGGCGCTGCGGGCGGCGAGCATCATCGTCTGCGCGGCAATACCCGTGTCGACCTCGGTAATGGGAGCGGCGGGCTTGCCCGGAACGGCGCGCTCGGCCAGAATCGCGATGTAGCCGGTCGGGCGCTCGCCCTCGGCAGGACCCGGCCAATCCTTGAGCGCACCGGCCCATGCAAGCTCGTCAAACACGCGAGCGCAGTCCTCGGAACCGCTCACCACATGAAAACGAAGACGCTGAGCATTGGCACCACACGGAGCCAGGTGCGCCAGTTCCGCCAGCTCGAGCAAAAACTCGCGCGGCACGCGCATGGACTCGTCAAATCGGCGGCACGTGCGGGCGCGGCGGACCAGCGCGTCAAACGTGTCCAGGCCGAGCTTTTCGCAACCTTGCTTTGCCATCGACTCCGCGCTCGACGGCGCCGCGGGAACTGTTTCGTTCATAGGGACCCCCAATTTCGGGCAATTGTTCTTAGGAAAATCTAACCTAAAACGTAGGCAATAACGAACAGGGCTGCAATGTTCTACACCTGTTGAATAGAAAATCGCGACGTGGGGAACAACGGAGATCGCGCGAATTTTTGTGGTGTAAGAGGGAGGGCCGCGTCAGCGCCCCTTGCGCCTAAGGCTATTCCGCCACGCCGTGGCGGTCAAGGACCTCCCTTATGGCCTCGTGCGCGGCCAGCCTGACCGCCTCGAGCCTCTCGCCCTCGAGCGGTTCCGGGGCCGGGGCCGGGGCGGACGCGCGGGCGGCCGACTCGGGCGCGGCGACCCGGTGGGCGGCCCACCTGCCCTCCTCGCCGGCGAGCACCGCGC
>OGQK01000284.1_pt1 | contig 33780 bp, 15 predicted proteins | sample 1553221 | NCBI WGS metagenome assembly OGQK01 (sample SAMEA2579996, study PRJEB22360) | human gut metagenome | biome: human gut; feature: human-associated habitat; material: faeces | place: Denmark | collected 2008/2010 | reverse complement strand
AATCGGCCAGCGGCCGCCCTGCCGCGTTTCTCGCCTCCCCCTGCCATTTTCCTGAATCGCCGGATGGCGAAACGTTCTGGCAAAATCTGCTGGAAGGTCGTGAATGCAGCCGACGCTTTACGCGCGAAGAGCTTCTGGCCGTCGGTCTGGATGTCGCCATCATTGACGATCCTCATTATGTCAATATCGGTACGGTGTTAGACAACGCCGACTGCTTCGACGCCACCCTGTTTGGCTATTCGCGACAGGAAGCGGAGTCGATGGACCCGCAGCAGCGCCTGTTTTTGCAGGCGGTCTGGCATGCGCTGGAACATGCCGGTTATGCCCCCGGCGCCGTCCCCCATAAGACCGGCGTTTTCGCCTCTTCCCGGATGAGTACCTACCCCGGTCGCGAAGCATTGAACGTGACAGAAGTCGCGCAGGTAAAAGGTCTGCAATCTCTGATGGGCAATGATAAAGACTATATTGCCACCCGCGCCGCGTACAAACTCAACCTGCACGGCCCGGCGTTATCGGTACAGACCGCCTGCTCCAGCTCGCTGGTTGCCGTGCATCTGGCCTGTGAAAGCCTGCGCGCAGGCGAATCCGATATGGCGGTTGCCGGCGGCGTGGCGCTCTCTTTCCCCCAGCAGGCAGGCTACCGCTACCAGCCCGGAATGATTTTCTCTCCTGATGGTCACTGTCGTCCCTTTGACGCCTCGGCTGAGGGCACCTGGGCCGGTAACGGTCTCGGCTGCGTGGTGCTGCGTCGCCTGAGAGACGCGCTGCTGTCAGGCGATCCGATTATCTCGGTGATCCTCTCCAGCGCGGTCAACAACGACGGCAACAGAAAGGTCGGCTATACCGCCCCTTCCGTCGCAGGGCAACAGGCAGTCATCGAAGAGGCGTTAATGCTGGCGGCCATCGACGACAGGCAGGTAGGTTACATTGAAACCCACGGCACCGGCACACCGCTGGGCGACGCGATTGAAATTGAAGCGTTACGCAACGTCTATGCGCCTCGCCCGCAGGATCATCGCTGTGCGCTCGGTTCCGTGAAAAGTAACATGGGCCATCTGGATACCGCGGCGGGCATTGCCGGACTGCTGAAAACCGTTCTGGCAGTCAGTCGCGGGCAAATTCCTCCCTTACTGAATTTTCACACCCCCAACCCGGCGCTGAAACTTGAAGAGAGCCCCTTTACCATACCGGTGTCGGCACAGGCATGGCAGGACGAAATGCGCTATGCGGGCGTCTCCTCCTTTGGTATTGGCGGCACCAACTGCCATATGATCGTCGCCTCGCTGCCCGACGCGCTCAACGCGCGCCTCCCCAATACGGATAGCGGCAGAAAAAGTACCGCGCTGCTGCTCAGCGCCGCCAGCGACAGCGCGTTGCGGCGGCTGGCGACGGATTATGCCGGGGCGCTGAGAGAGAATGCGGATGCCAGCTCTCTGGCCTTCACAGCCCTGCACGCGCGCCGTCTCGATCTCCCCTTCCGCCTGGCGGCGCCATTAAACCGTGAAACCGCCGAGGCGCTCAGCGCCTGGGCCGGTGAGAAATCGGGGGCGCTGGTTTACAGCGGCCACGGCGCCAGCGGCAAGCAGGTGTGGCTGTTTACCGGCCAGGGCTCGCACTGGCGCACTATGGGCCAAACGATGTACCAGCACTCAACGGCGTTTGCCGACACGCTGGATCGCTGTTTTTCCGCCTGTAGCGAAATGCTCACGCCGTCACTGCGCGAAGCGATGTTTAACCCCGATTCGGCGCAGCTGGACAATATGGCCTGGGCGCAGCCGGCGATTGTCGCGTTTGAAATCGCGATGGCGGCGCACTGGCGTGCTGAAGGACTGAAGCCAGACTTCGCCATTGGGCATTCCGTCGGTGAATTTGCCGCTGCCGTTGTCTGCGGACACTATACGATTGAACAGGTCATGCCACTGGTTTGTCGGCGCGGCGCGCTAATGCAGCAGTGCGCAAGCGGCGCGATGGTGGCGGTATTTGCAGACGAAGACACGCTGATGCCGCTGGCTCGCCAGTTTGAGCTGGATCTCGCCGCCAACAACGGTACGCAACATACGGTATTTTCCGGGCCGGAAGCCCGTCTCGCGGTATTTTGCGCCACGCTCTCGCAGCATGACATTAACTATCGTCGCCTGAGCGTAACCGGTGCGGCGCACTCCGCTTTACTGGAGCCGATACTCGATCGGTTCCAGGACGCCTGCGCGGGACTGCACGCGGAGCCGGGGCAAATACCGATTATTTCCACGCTCACCGCCGACGTCATTGATGAGTCAACGCTCAACCAGGCGGATTACTGGCGCCGACACATGCGCCAGCCGGTGCGTTTTATCCAGAGTATTCAGGTGGCGCATCAGCTCGGCGCCCGCGTTTTTCTGGAGATGGGGCCCGATGCCCAGTTGGTTGCTTGCGGGCAGCGCGAATACCGCGATAACGCATACTGGATAGCCAGCGCCCGGCGTAACAAAGAGGCGAGCGATGTCCTCAATCAGGCCCTGCTCCAGCTTTACGCTGCCGGCGTCGCCCTACCGTGGGCCGACCTGCTGGCGGGCGATGGACAACGTATCGCTGCGCCATGTTATCCGTTTGATACTGAACGTTACTGGAAAGAGCGCGTCTCCCCGGCCTGCGAGCCTGCCGACGCAGCGCTGTCTGCCGGGCTGGAGGTGGCGAGTCGCGCCGCGACAGCGCTCGATCTCCCTCGCCTGGAAGCGCTTAAACAGTGCGCCACGCGACTGCACGCCATCTACGTCGATCAACTGGTACAACGCTGTACCGGCGATGCCATTGAGAACGGCGTGGACGCCATGACCATCATGCGCCGTGGACGTCTGCTGCCCCGCTACCAGCAGCTACTCCAGCGCCTGCTGAATAACTGCGTGGTCGACGGCGATTACCGCTGCACAGACGGGCGATACGTCCGCGCCCGCCCCATTGAACATCAACAGCGGGAATCACTGCTGACGGAACTTGCCGGTTATTGTGAAGGTTTTCAGGCTATTCCCGACACCATCGCCCGTGCCGGCGATCGGTTATATGAAATGATGAGCGGCGCGGAAGAACCGGTGGCGATTATCTTCCCGCAAAGCGCCTCCGACGGCGTGGAAGTGCTGTATCAGGAATTCAGCTTTGGCCGCTATTTCAACCAAATCGCCGCCGGGGTATTACGCGGCATTGTCCAGACGCGTCAGCCCCGCCAGTCGTTGCGTATTCTTGAAGTTGGCGGCGGAACCGGCGGCACCACCGCGTGGCTGCTGCCGGAACTCAACGGCGTTCCGGCACTGGAGTACCATTTCACCGATATCTCGGCGCTGTTCACCCGTCGCGCCCAGCAGAAATTCGCCGACTATGATTTTGTGAAGTATAGCGAGCTGGATCTCGAAAAAGAGGCGCAGTCTCAGGGTTTCCAGGCACAGTCTTACGATCTTATCGTGGCAGCGAACGTGATTCACGCCACCCGCCATATTGGCCGCACGCTCGATAATCTGCGCCCCCTGCTCAAGCCGGGCGGGCGCCTGCTGATGCGCGAAATCACCCAGCCAATGCGTCTGTTTGACTTCGTTTTCGGCCCGCTGGTTCTTCCGCTACAGGATCTCGACGCCCGCGAAGGTGAGTTATTCCTCACCACCGCTCAGTGGCAACAACAGTGCCGCCACGCCGGATTCAGCAAAGTGGCGTGGCTACCGCAGGATGGCAGCCCGACCGCCGGGATGAGCGAACATATCATTCTCGCCACGCTGCCCGGTCAGGCGGTTAGCGCCGTAACATTCACCGCGCCATCAGAACCCGTGTTGGGGCAGGCGCTGACGGATAACGGTGATTATCTCGCCGACTGGTCTGATTGCGCAGGTCAGCCCGAACAGTTTAACGCCCGCTGGCAGGAGGCCTGGCGTCTGCTTTCACAGCGTCATGGCGACGCTCTGCCTGTGGAACCGCCCCCCGTCGCCGCCCCGGAGTGGCTGGGGAAGGTTCGCTTAAGCTGGCAAAACGAAGCCTTTTCCCGCGTGATGGCGCGCGTGGAGGCCCGTCTCCCGGCGGGCGAGGGCCTGCCGCTATCGCCCGCCGCGCCTCTTCCTGCGCCGCAAACGCATTATCAATGGCGCTGGACGCCCCTCAACGTCGCCAGCATTGACCATCCGCTTACCTTTAGCTTCAGCGCCGGTACGCTTGCGCGCAGCGACGAGCTGGCGCAATACGGCATCATTCACGATCCGCACGCCTCTTCACGACTGATGATTGTTGAGGAGAGCGAGGATACGCTGGCCTTAGCGGAGAAAGTGATAGCAGCGCTCACCGCCAGCGCAGCCGGATTGATTGTGGTTACTCGCCGCGCGTGGCGAGTCGAGGAAAATGAAGCACTCTCTGCATCCCATCACGCGCTATGGGCCTTGCTTCGCGTCGCGGCCAACGAACAGCCGGAACGGTTGCTTGCCGCCATCGATCTCGCCGAAAACACCCCGTGGGAAACGCTGCATCAAGGGTTGAGCGCAGTCTCACTATCACAGCGCTGGCTCGCCGCACGGGGTGACACCCTTTGGCTCCCTTCACTGGCGCCCAATACGGGATGCGCCGCTGAATTACCGGCAAACGTGTTTACCGGCGATAGCCGCTGGCATCTGGTGACCGGAGCGTTTGGCGGATTAGGCCGCCTTGCCGTGAACTGGCTCAGAGAAAAAGGGGCGCGACGCATCGCCCTGCTGGCACCGCACGTGGATGAGTCATGGCTACGCGACGTGGAGGGCGGGCAGACGCGCGTCTGCCGTTGTGATGTGGGCGATGTCGGGCAACTGGCCACGGTTCTTGACGATCTGGCGGCCAACGGCGGCATTGCCGGAGCGATTCATGCCGCTGGCGTATTGGCTGACGCGCCCTTGCAGGAGCTTGATGACCACCAGCTGGCTGCCGTTTTCGCGGTAAAAGCGCAGGCGGCAAGCCAGCTGTTGCAAACCCTGCGCAACCACGACGGACGCTATCTTATTCTCTACTCTTCCGCTGCCGCCACCCTCGGCGCGCCGGGTCAGAGCGCCCATGCGCTGTCCTGCGGCTACCTGGACGGGCTGGCCCAGCAGTTTTCCACCCTTGATGCGCCGAAAACGCTCTCTGTCGCCTGGGGCGCATGGGGAGAAAGCGGTCGGGCGGCCACGCCGGAAATGCTGGCGACGCTCGCCAGCCGAGGTATGGGCGCGTTAAGCGATGCCGAAGGCTGCTGGCACCTGGAACAGGCGGTGATGCGCGGCGCCCCGTGGCGACTGGCGATGCGCGTTTTTACCGACAAAATGCCCCCGTTACAACAGGCTCTGTTTAACATCAGCGCCACAGAAAAAGCCGCAACGCCGGTCATTCCTCCTGCTGATGACAACGCCTTTAACGGCAGCCTGAGCGATGAAACAGCGGTGATGGCATGGCTGAAAAAGCGGATTGCGGTTCAGCTAAGGCTGAGCGATCCGGCGTCACTGCATCCAAACCAGGATCTGTTGCAACTCGGCATGGACTCGCTGCTCTTCCTTGAACTCAGTAGCGATATTCAGCACTACCTGGGCGTACGCATCAATGCGGAACGGGCGTGGCAGGATCTGTCTCCTCATGGACTCACGCAGCTTATCTGTTCTAAGCCAGAGGCGACGCCTGCCGCTTCGCAGCCGGAAGTGTTGCGGCACGACGCCGACGAGCGTTATGCGCCCTTCCCTTTGACGCCCATTCAGCACGCCTACTGGCTGGGGCGAACCCACCTCATTGGCTATGGCGGCGTCGCCTGTCACGTCCTGTTTGAGTGGGATAAACGCCACGATGAGTTCGATCTAGCCATACTGGAGAAAGCATGGAACCAGCTCATCGCACGCCACGATATGTTGCGTATGGTGGTTGATGCCGACGGGCAGCAGCGAATCCTGGCGACAACGCCGGAGTATCACATCCCGCGTGACGATCTGCGCGCGCTTTCCCCGGAAGAACAGCGCATCGCGCTGGAAAAACGGCGGCATGAACTGAGCTATCGCGTTTTGCCTGCCGACCAGTGGCCTCTTTTTGAGCTGGTGGTCAGCGAAATCGACGATTGCCATTACCGTCTGCATATGAACCTCGACCTTTTGCAGTTTGATGTGCAGAGTTTTAAAGTCATGATGGACGACCTGGCGCAGGTCTGGCGCGGTGAAACGCTGGCGCCGCTCGCTATTACCTTCCGTGATTATGTGATGGCTGAACAGGCGCGCCGAAAGACATCGGCATGGCACGATGCCTGGGATTACTGGCAGGAAAAACTGCCGCAACTGCCCTTAGCGCCAGAGCTGCCGATGGTTGAGACGCCCCCGGAAACGCCACACTTCACCACCTTCAAATCGACGATCGGCAAGACAGAATGGCAGGCCGTGAAACAGCGCTGGCAGCAGCAAGGCGTCACACCGTCTGCCGCGCTGCTCACGCTGTTTGCCGCCACCCTTGAGCGCTGGAGCCGTACCACAACATTTACGCTGAACCTGACGTTCTTCAATCGCCAGCCGATCCATCCGCAAATCAACCAGTTGATTGGTGATTTTACCTCCGTCACGCTGGTTGATTTTAACTTCTCAGCGCCAGTGACGTTGCAAGAGCAGATGCAACAGACCCAACAGCGCCTCTGGCAAAATATGGCGCACAGTGAAATGAACGGTGTTGAGGTGATCCGTGAGCTGGGCCGCCTGCGCGGATCACAACGTCAACCGCTGATGCCGGTAGTGTTTACCAGTATGCTGGGGATGACGCTGGAAGGCATGACTATCGATCAGGCGATGAGCCATCTGTTCGGCGAACCCTGCTATGTATTCACGCAAACGCCGCAGGTCTGGCTGGATCATCAGGTCATGGAGAGCGACGGCGAGTTGATGTTTAGCTGGTACTGCATGGACAACGTGCTGGAACCCGGCGCTGCCGAGGCGATGTTTAATGACTATTGCGCCATCCTGCAAGCCGTCATCGCCGCCCCTGAAAGCCTGAAGACTCTCGCCAGCGGCATCGCCGGGCACATTCCCCGCCGACGCTGGCCGCTGAACGCGCAGGCGGACTACGACCTGCGGGATATTGAGCAGGCGACGCTCGAATACCCCGGCATCCGGCAGGCCAGAGCGGAAATAACCGAACAGGGCGCGTTGACGCTGGATATCGTGATGGCCGACGATCCTTCGCCATCAGCGGCGATGCCTGATGAGCACGAACTTACCCAACTGGCGCTGCCGTTGCCTGAGCAGGCGCAGCTTGATGAGCTGGAGGCGACCTGGCGCTGGCTGGAGGCGCGTGCGCTACAGGGGATCGCGGCTACGCTAAATCGTCACGGCCTGTTTACCACGCCGGAGATCGCCCATCGCTTTAGCGCAATAGTACAGGCGCTGTCCGCGCAAGCGTCTCACCAGCGTCTGCTGCGCCAGTGGCTACAGTGTCTGACGGAAAGAGAGTGGTTAATCCGCGAAGGTGAAAGCTGGCGCTGCCGCATTCCGCTCAGCGAGATTCCTGAGCCTCAGGAAGCGTGCCCGCAAAGCCAATGGAGCCAGGCGCTGGCGCAGTATCTGGAAACCTGCATCGCCCGGCACGACGCCCTCTTCTCCGGGCAGTGTTCTCCGCTGGAATTGCTGTTCAACGAGCAGCATCGCGTTACCGACGCGCTGTATCGCGACAACCCCGCCAGCGCCTGTCTGAATCGCTATACCGCGCAGATTGCCGCCTTGTGCAGCGCAGAACGGATTCTGGAGGTTGGCGCCGGAACCGCAGCCACTACCGCGCCGGTGCTGAAGGCCACGCGGAACACGCGGCAGTCGTACCACTTCACGGACGTCTCCGCGCAGTTCCTCAATGACGCCAGAGCCCGTTTCCATGATGAATCGCAGGTGTCTTATGCCTTGTTCGACATCAACCAGCCGCTGGATTTCACCGCCCACCCGGAGGCGGGTTACGACCTGATCGTTGCCGTCAATGTGCTCCACGACGCCAGCCATGTCGTCCAGACGTTGCGCAGATTAAAACTGTTGCTGAAAGCCGGCGGACGTTTGCTGATCGTTGAAGCGACGGAGCGAAACTGCGTATTCCAGCTGGCGAGCGTGGGCTTTATTGAGGGATTAAGCGGATACCGCGATTTCCGCCGCCGGGATGAGAAACCGATGCTCACCCGCTCCGCATGGCAGGAGGTTCTCGTTCAGGCCGGGTTTGCAAACGAGCTGGCGTGGCCCGCGCAGGAATCGTCGCCGCTGCGCCAGCATCTGCTGGTAGCGCGTTCGCCTGGCGTAAATCGCCCGGATAAAAAAGCCGTGAGCCGCTATTTACAGCAGCGCTTTGGCACCGGTCTGCCCATTTTACAGATCCGGCAAAGAGAAGCGTTATTTACGCCGCTGCATGCCCCGTCTGATGCGCCGACTGAGCCAGCCAAACCCACGCCAGTTGCCGGGGGGAATTCGGCGCTGGAAAAACAGGTGGCTGAACTCTGGCAATCGCTGCTGTCTCGCCCCGTGGCAAGGCATCACGACTTTTTCGAACTGGGCGGCGACAGCCTGATGGCGACAAGGATGGTCGCGCAGCTAAACCGGAGAGGGATTGCCAGGGCTAACCTTCAGGATCTGTTCAACCATTCGACGCTGAGCGACTTCTGCGCCCATCTACAGGCGGCTACGTCAGGAGAGGACAACCCGATACCCCTTTGCCAGGGCGACGGTGAGGAAACCCTGTTTGTCTTCCACGCTTCAGACGGCGATATCAGCGCCTGGCTGCCGCTCGCTAGCGCGTTGAACAGGCGCGTTTTCGGCCTGCAAGCAAAATCGCCGCAGCGCTTTGCTACGCTCGACCAGATGATCGATGAGTATGTCGGGTGCATCCGTCGTCAGCAGCCTCACGGCCCTTATGTGCTGGCGGGTTGGTCGTATGGCGCGTTTCTTGCGGCGGGCGCCGCACAGCGCCTGTACGCCAAAGGCAAGCAGGTTCGGATGGTGTTAATCGATCCCGTGTGCCGACAGGATTTCTGTTGCGAAAACCGGGCGGCCCTGCTGCGCCTGTTAGCCGAAGGAGAAACGCCTCTGGCACTGCCCGAACATTTCGACCAGCAGACGCCCGACAGCCAGCTTGCCGACTTTATCAGCCTCGCTAAAACGGCCGGTATGGTGTCGCAAAACCTGACGCTGCAAGCGGCAGAAACGTGGCTCGACAACATCGCGCATCTGCTGCGTTTACTGACTGAGCATACGCCGGTCGAAAGCGTTCCGGTCCCCTGTCTCATGGTGTATGCCGCCGGGAGACCCGCGCGCTGGACGCCAGCAGAAACCGAGTGGCAGGGCTGGATAAACAACGCCGACGACGCTGTGATTGAAGCCAGCCACTGGCAAATCATGATGGAAGCCCCCCACGTTCAGGCTTGTGCGCAACACATTACGCGCTGGCTTTGCGCAACCTCAACGCAACCGGAGAACACGTTATGATGCCGTCCGCCTCCCCAAAACAACGCGTACTGATTGTGGGCGCCAAATTTGGCGAAATGTACCTGAATGCCTTTATGCAGCCCCCGGAGGGGCTGGAACTGGTCGGCCTGCTGACGCAGGGAAGCGCCCGTTCAAGAGAGCTGGCTCATGCGTTTGGCATTCCGCTGTATACCTCGCCGGAACAGATAACCAGGATGCCGGATATCGCCTGTATTGTCGTGCGTTCGACCGTCGCCGGAGGAACCGGTACGCAGCTTGCCAGACACTTTCTGACGCGCGGCGTACACGTCATTCAGGAGCATCCCCTCCACCCGGATGACATCAGTTCCTTACAAACGCTGGCGCAGGAACAGGGCTGCTGCTATTGGGTAAACACGTTTTATCCGCATACGCGCGCGGGACGCACATGGCTTCGCGATGCGCAGCAGCTGCGTCGCTGCCTGGCTAAGACGCCGCCGGTAGTCCACGCCACCACCAGCCGACAGTTGCTCTACTCCACTCTGGATTTGTTGTTGCTGGCTCTGGGCGTTGATGCCGCCGCCGTGGAGTGCGACATGGTTGGCAGCTTTAGCGATTTTCACTGTCTGAGACTCTTCTGGCCGGAGGGAGAAGCCTGCCTGCTGCTTCAGCGCTATCTCGATCCTGACGATCCAGATATGCATAGCCTTATCATGCACCGCCTGCTGCTGGGCTGGCCGGAAGGTCATCTTTCGCTGGAGGCGAGCTACGGCCCCGTCATCTGGTCATCCAGTCTGTATGTCGCAGACCATCAGCAGAACCCCCACAGTCTCTGGCGCAGACCGGAGATCCTGCGCGATCTGCCGGGTCTGACGCGCAGCGCGGCGCCCCTGAGCTGGCGCGACTGCTGCGAAACCGTCGGGCCGGAGGGCGTCAGCTGGTTGCTACACCAGTTGCGCAGCAATCTGGCGGGCGAACATCCACCAGCGGCCTGCCAAAGCGTACATCAGATCGCGTTATCACGTTTATGGCAGCAGATTTTACGTAAGACCGGCAATGCGGAGATCAGACGCCTGACGCCGCCGCACCACGACCGGTTAGCCGGTTTCTACAACGATGATGATAAGGAGGCGCTGTGACGCAATCTGCAATGTGCATCCCGCTGTGGCCCGCCCGGAACGGCAATACTGCGCATCTGGTCATGTGCCCTTTCGCTGGCGGCAGCAGTAGCGCGTTTCGCCACTGGCAAGCTGAGCAACTGGCTGATTGCGCGCTTTCTCTGGTGACCTGGCCGGGGCGCGATCGCCTTCGCCATCTGGAACCGCTCAGAAGCATTACACAACTGGCGGCACTGCTGGCGAACGAGCTGGAAGCATCCGTATCGCCTGACACGCCGCTTTTACTCGCCGGGCACAGCATGGGGGCGCAGGTGGCGTTTGAAACCTGCCGACTTCTGGAGCAACGGGGGCTTGTGCCACAAGGACTGATTATTTCCGGGTGCCATGCCCCGCATCTGCATTCTGAACGCCAGCTCAGCCATCGCGATGATGCCGACTTTATCGCTGAGCTGATAGACATTGGCGGATGTTCTCCTGAACTGCGGGAAAACCAGGAATTAATGTCGCTGTTTCTTCCTCTTCTGCGCGCTGATTTTTACGCCACCGAGAGCTATCACTACGACTCGCCCGACGTCTGTCCGCCGCTGCGCACGCCTGCGCTGTTATTGTGCGGCAGCCACGATCGCGAAGCCTCCTGGCAGCAGGTCGATGCCTGGCGTCAGTGGCTGAGCCACGTTACAGGCCCGGTGGTGATTGACGGCGATCACTTCTATCCCATTCAACAAGCCCGGTCCTTTTTTACGCAGATTGTCCGCCATTTTCCCCACGCATTTTCTGCAATGACCGCGTGGCAAAAACAGCCCAGTACTTCAGAAAGGTGACGCATGAATTCTTCCTTTGAATCTCTGATTGAACAGTATCCCTTACCCATTGCCGAACAGTTGCGCCACTGGGCGGCCCGTTATGCCTCGCGAATTGCCGTCGTTGATGCAAAGGGGTCGTTAACCTACAGCGCGCTTGATGCACAAGTTGACGAACTTGCCGCAGGTCTGTCATCACTGGGTTTGCGTTCGGGGGAGCATGTAATTGTGCAGCTTCCCAACGACAACGCGTTTGTTACCCTGCTGTTCGCCTTGTTAAGACTGGGCGTTATCCCCGTGCTGGCGATGCCCTCGCAACGGGCGCTGGATATCGACGCGCTGATTGAGCTGGCGCAACCCGTCGCTTACGTTATTCACGGGGAAAACCACGCAGAGCTGGCCCGACAGATGGCACACAAACACGCCTGCTTGCGTCATGTTCTGGTCGCTGGAGAGACCATGAGCGACGATTTTACGCCGCTCTTCTCCCTTCACGGTGAGCGACAGGCATGGCCGCAGCCTGATGTTTCCACCACCGCGTTGTTGTTGCTCTCAGGCGGCACAACCGGCACGCCCAAACTCATCCCGCGCCGACATGCCGACTATAGCTATAACTTCAGCGCTTCTGCTGAACTGTGCGGCATCAGCCAACAGAGCGTGTATCTCGCCGTCCTCCCGGTGGCGCATAACTTTCCGCTGGCCTGCCCCGGTATTCTGGGAACGCTTGCCTGCGGCGGAAAAGTGGTGCTGACCGACAGCGCCAGCTGTGATGAGGTGATGCCTTTAATCGCGCAGGAAAGAGTGACTCACGTCGCCCTGGTTCCGGCGCTGGCGCAATTATGGGTGCAGGCCAGGGAGTGGGAAGACAGCGACCTTTCGTCGCTGCGCGTCATTCAGGCAGGCGGCGCCCGGCTCGACCCGACGCTTGCTGAGCAGGTTATCGCCACCTTTGACTGTACCCTGCAACAGGTTTTCGGTATGGCGGAAGGCCTGCTCTGTTTTACCCGGCTGGACGATCCGCATGCCACCATTCTCCACAGCCAGGGGCGCCCGTTGTCCCCTCTGGATGAAATCCGCATCGTTGATCAAGACGAGAACGACGTCGCGCCGGGCGAAACCGGGCAATTGTTAACGCGCGGCCCTTATACCATTTCGGGCTATTACCGCGCCCCTGCCCACAACGCGCAGGCCTTTACCGCGCAAGGGTTTTACCGCACAGGCGACAATGTCAGGCTGGATGAGGTGGGGAACCTGCACGTTGAGGGACGCATAAAAGAGCAGATCAACCGCGCCGGAGAAAAAATAGCCGCGGCTGAAGTGGAATCGGCACTGCTGCGTTTAGCGGAAGTGCAAGATTGCGCGGTGGTCGCCGCGCCGGACACGCTGCTTGGCGAGCGGATTTGCGCGTTTATCATCGCGCAGCAGGTGCCAACTGACTATCAGCAGTTGCGTCAACAACTGACCCGTATGGGGCTCAGCGCGTGGAAAATTCCTGACCAAATCGAGTTTCTGGACCACTGGCCGCTCACCGCCGTCGGCAAGATAGACAAAAAACGCCTGACGGCTCTCGCCGTCGACCGTTATCGCCATTCTGCCCAATAAGCGCAAACCGACCCGAAACAGGTTGAAATAAACCCGTTTCGGGTAGCACCACTATTAGAAATAGTTATCATTTTCAATTCACCATTGTCGGTATTTTTGGCGTTTCGCCGTCTTACAGGGACTCACAACAATGAAAATGACACGGCTTTATCCTCTGGCCTTGGGGGGATTATTGCTCCCCGCCATTGCTAATGCCCAGACTTCACAGCAAGACGAAAGCACGCTGGTGGTTACCGCCAGTAAACAATCTTCCCGCTCGGCATCAGCCAACAACGTCTCGTCTACTGTTGTCAGCGCGCCGGAATTAAGCGACGCCGGCGTCACCGCCAGCGACAAACTCCCCAGAGTCTTGCCCGGGCTCAATATTGAAAATAGCGGCAACATGCTTTTTTCGACGATCTCGCTACGCGGCGTCTCTTCAGCGCAGGACTTCTATAACCCCGCCGTCACCCTGTATGTCGATGGCGTCCCTCAGCTTTCCACCAACACCATCCAGGCGCTTACCGATGTGCAAAGCGTGGAGTTGCTGCGAGGCCCACAGGGAACGTTATATGGCAAAAGCGCTCAGGGCGGGATCATCAACATCGTCACCCAGCAGCCGGACAGCACGCCGCGCGGCTATATTGAAGGCGGCGTCAGTAGCCGCGACAGTTATCGAAGTAAGTTCAACCTGAGCGGCCCCATTCAGGATGGCCTGCTGTACGGCAGCGTCACCCTGTTACGCCAGGTTGATGACGGCGACATGATTAACCCCGCGACGGGAAGCGATGACTTAGGCGGCACCCGCGCCAGCATAGGGAATGTGAAACTGCGTCTGGCGCCGGACGATCAGCCCTGGGAAATGGGCTTTGCCGCCTCACGCGAATGTACCCGCGCCACCCAGGATGCCTATGTGGGATGGAATGATATTAAGGGCCGTAAGCTGTCGATCAGCGATGGTTCACCAGACCCGTACATGCGGCGCTGCACTGACAGCCAAACCCTGAGTGGGAAATACACCACCGATGACTGGGTTTTCAACCTGATCAGCGCCTGGCAGCAGCAGCATTATTCGCGCACCTTCCCTTCCGGTTCGTTAATCGTCAATATGCCTCAGCGCTGGAATCAGGATGTGCAGGAGCTGCGCGCCGCAACCCTGGGCGATGCGCGTACCGTTGATATGGTGTTTGGGCTGTACCGGCAGAACACCCGCGAGAAGTTAAATTCAGCCTACGACATGCCGACAATGCCTTATTTAAGCAGTACCGGCTATACCACCGCTGAAACGCTGGCCGCATACAGTGACCTGACCTGGCATTTAACCGATCGTTTTGATATCGGCGGCGGCGTGCGCTTCTCGCATGATAAATCCAGTACACAATATCACGGCAGCATGCTCGGCAACCCGTTTGGCGACCAGGGTAAGAGCAATGACGATCAGGTGCTCGGGCAGCTATCCGCAGGCTATATGCTGACCGATGACTGGAGAGTGTATACCCGTGTAGCCCAGGGATATAAACCTTCCGGGTACAACATCGTGCCTACTGCGGGTCTTGATGCCAAACCGTTCGTCGCCGAGAAATCCATCAACTATGAACTTGGCACCCGCTACGAAACCGCTGACGTCACGCTGCAAGCCGCGACGTTTTATACCCACACCAAAGACATGCAGCTTTACTCTGGCCCGGTCGGGATGCAGACATTAAGCAATGCGGGTAAAGCCGACGCCACCGGCGTTGAGCTTGAAGCGAAGTGGCGGTTTGCGCCAGGCTGGTCATGGGATATCAATGGCAACGTGATCCGTTCCGAATTCACCAATGACAGTGAGTTGTATCACGGTAACCGGGTGCCGTTCGTACCACGTTATGGCGCGGGAAGCAGCGTGAACGGCGTGATTGATACGCGCTATGGCGCACTGATGCCCCGACTGGCGGTTAATCTGGTCGGGCCGCATTATTTCGATGGCGACAACCAGTTGCGGCAAGGCACCTATGCCACCCTGGACAGCAGCCTGGGCTGGCAGGCGACTGAACGGATGAACATTTCCGTCTATGTCGATAACCTGTTCGACCGTCGTTACCGTACCTATGGCTACATGAACGGCAGCAGCGCCGTCGCGCAGGTCAATATGGGTCGCACCGTCGGTATCAATACGCGAATTGATTTCTTCTGATTATTGTAAAAGGGATACCGAAAAGGTATCCCTTTTACACCACTAGTTAAAACCAGTAACTCAGCAGAGTCGCAAAAAATATTAATCCATAGTGATTATTTAAACAATGAAATTGCGATTAGGATAAATAGATTTAACTTTCTCGTTCCTTTCTCTCCTTATACTAAAGAAATAATCATATCAAAATAAAAATTCACAACAGTGCAACATTAAAAAATACAACCAACAAACAATCCTATATACAAGGCACATCTCCAGAATATAAAAGCACAGACAAACAACCTAAAAAACAACCCCATACATATAAATTATTTTATATGTAAAATAGATTATATATTCTCATAGCTACCATAAACTATACTAGCCTGAACTATATTTATTCTGCTGCAATCAATGCATACATAACACAAATATCACTCAGGTACACTACTCAAACCACGCTGGGATTTTTCCTCAAGTTATAATCATCACCCCGAAAATCATTCGGCATTTACTCATTAAATAGTCACCCCATAGGCCTGTACATGTTTACTCAGAAATATACATCCTTTTCTCTGTCATAAACCCTCTGATTAATCATAAATAAATACTTGTGACACCAATCTTTTTCCTTAACGGAACGAATTGTTGTGTAGAAGGAGATAATATTATGTCAAAAAAATATCAGCCATTGCTTATAACTCATTATATGTCAACATGGGTCACTATAACGGAAGCAGTTGAGATCACTACCAAAGCCATAAAACAAAAAATTACTCCTAGCGATATTTATCGTCATGCCTTGAGTGGCAACATCCTACTATTGGTCTATTTCCAGTCTCCTGTGATACTTAAGAAGATACAAACTTTTAATGGAAAAATAAAATTCAGGCAGTTTGTGGGAGACCTACTTGATAAACTATGCATGCTTGACAGGGACGGTTTTATTTATGGTCAAAATTTAAGACTCTGTACAGAAGCCAGATATATTTGTCCTGTGCAACAAATTATAGATACCCCCCTGTTACGCAAACTCAACCAGTTTCGTACGTTTGTTCGTAATGTCCGCCCGGGTGATGAACTGGATGTCCAGGCACAAGTTAGTGAAAAAAATTTAACCCCGCCGCCGGGTAACAGCAGTGGCAACCTTGAGCAACAGATAGCCAGTACTTCACAGCTAATTGGATCTCTGCTCGCCGAAGATATGAACAGCGAGCAAGCGGCAAACATAGCACGTGGATGGGCCTCTTCTCAGGCTTCAGGGGTAATGACAGACTGGTTAAGCCGCTTCGGTACCGCAAGAATCACGCTGGGCGTGGATGAAGATTTCAGCCTGAAGAACTCCCGTGACGGCAACCCTCGAAAATGGCGATTCGATGCAACAAACAGTGAACTATGTGCCGAACGTCACGAATACTGAAATCACGCTGGCAGCCTTGAAGGATCCGGTGATTGCCGACAATAACGATCTCACGACACTAACAGCACCGTCGCTGATACAGAGGGCAATGCGATAGCCAACACTGAGGTAACATTTACTCTACCGGAAGATGTGAAGGCGAACTTCACGCTGAGCGATGGCGACAAAGCGGTTACTGATGCCGATGGCAAAGCGAAAGTCACGCTGAAAGGTACAAAAGCAGGCGCTCATACCGTGACAGCATCGATGGTTGGCGGTAAGAGTGAGCAGTTAGTGGTGAACTTTACTGCGGATACGCTCACTGCGCAGGTTAATCTTAACGTTACCGAGGACAATTTCATCGCCAATAACATTGGAATGACCAGGCTACAAGCAATAGTGACTGATGGAAACGGCAACCCAGTAGAAGGTATAAAAGTTAATTTCCGTGGAACCTCCGTCACGCTAAGCAGCACCAGCGTTGAAACGGATGATCAGGTTTTTGCTGAAATTCTTGTGACAAGCACCGAGGTCGGACTAAAAACAGTTTCAGCCTCTCTGGCAGATAAACCTACTGAAGTCATCTCGCGATTACTGAATGCCAAGGTAGATGTTAATTCTGCGACGATTACCAGTCAGGAGATACCTGAAGGTCAGGTCATGGTCGCACAAGACATAGCAGTTAAAGCTCACGTTAACGACCAGTTTGGCAACCCGGTTGCGCATCAACCCGTGACATTCAGTGCAGAGCCATCCTCGCAAATGATCATCAGCCAGAATACGGTCTCTACTAATACGCAGGGTGTAGCCGAGGTCACCATGACGCCCGAAAGAAACGGTTCGTATATGGTGAAAGCATCCCTGCCGAATGGAGCCTCACTTGAGAAACAACTGGAGGCTATTGATGAAAAACTGACACTCACGGCGTCCAGTCCGCTTATCGGTGTCTATGCCCCTACAGGCGCTACTCTGACGGCAACGCTAACCTCTGCAAATGGCACTCCAGTGGAGGGTCAGGTCATCAACTTTAGCGTAACGCCAGAAGGGGCGACGTTAAGTGGCGGAAAAGTGAGAACTAACTCTTCAGGTCAGGCTCCAGTCGTTTTGACCAGCAATAAAGTCGGTACATATACGGTGACTGCATCTTTCCATAACGGCGTAACAATACAGACACAGACAACCGTGAAAGTCACTGGCAACTCAAGCACCGCCCATGTTGCTAGCTTTATCGCTGATCCATCGACTATCGCCGCCACCAACACTGATTTAAGTACCTTAAAGGCAACGGTTGAGGATGGCAGTGGTAACCTGATCGAAGGTCTCACTGTGTACTTCGCCTTAAAAAGCGGCTCTGCCACATTAACGTCATTAACAGCGGTGACCGATCAAAACGGAATCGCGACAACAAGCGTGAAAGGAGCGATGACAGGTAGCGTCACGGTAAGCGCAGTCACGACCGCTGGTGGAATGCAAACAGTAGATATAACGCTGGTGGCTGGCCCGGCAGACACCTCGCAGTCCGTCCTTAAGAGCAATCGGTCATCACTGAAAGGGGACTATACCGATAGTGCTGAATTACGTCTTGTTCTGCACGATATATCAGGCAATCCGATCAAAGTTTCTGAAGGGATGGAATTTGTGCAATCAGGTACTAACGTGCCCTATATAAAAATTAGCGCAATTGATTACAGTCTAAATATCAACGGTGATTACAAAGCCACTGTTACAGGAGGCGGAGAGGGTATCGCAACGCTGATCCCTGTATTGAATGGTGTTCATCAAGCTGGTCTGAGTACCACAATACAATTCACTCGCGCAGAAGACAAAATAATGAGCGGTACAGTATCAGTCAATGGTACTGACCTACCGACAACTACATTCCCTTCGCAGGGGTTCACCGGGGCGTATTATCAGTTGAATAATGACAACTTTGCCCCAGGAAAAACGGCGGCTGATTATGAGTTTTCAAGCTCTGCCTCCTGGGTCGATGTTGATGCTACCGGTAAAGTGACATTTAAAAATGTCGGCAGCAATTCGGAAAGGATTACGGCGACGCCAAAATCAGGAGGCCCTAGCTATGTATACGAAATCCGTGTGAAGAGTTGGTGGGTGAACGCCGGCGAGGCTTTCATGATATACAGCCTTGCTGAAAATTTTTGCAGCAGCAATGGCTACACGCTCCCCAGAGCAAACTATTTAAACCACTGTAGTTCCCGAGGCATCGGGTCACTGTACAGTGAATGGGGAGATATGGGGCATTACACGACTGACGCTGGTTTTCAATCGAATATGTATTGGTCATCTAGTCCCGCAAACTCAAGCGAACAATACGTAGTTTCCCTGGCAACAGGTGATCAAAGCGTATTTGAAAAGCTTGGGTTTGCTTATGCGACATGTTATAAAAACCTGTGATTTTCCGTTATAATTTCTTAAAGAGTGTTCCATTCGGGGCACTCTTTTTTACATTCCCTCTACAGAACTAGCCCTTCTCTCACAGAAAATGAATAAATAAAAATGCGGCACCGCCAGAATCGCGTTCGATGTGACTATGATCATTTTCGGTGAGTACTGCTTTGATCTAAAGGCTGGTTTTCTGTGATGATTGACCAGCCTCAGAGTATTGATGACACCACCGTTCATAACAGATCGGCATTACTATGCATAAGTACTGTCTCATATTCTCGCCAAAACACTTTTTAATGCCTTTGCGAATTCATCCAGACTTATATTGTCAATTTTTTGCCCAACGACGACTGACTCCGAGACATCGGCCATTGCGGGCCATCGCGTTTTGTAATCAGCATAAATTGCAACAACAGGGGTATTATAGGCACTTGCCATATGTAATATTGAGGTGTCAGGAGTTATTGCGATATAAGCATCTTTTATGATTGCTGCTGAACGTTTAATCGAGGGTGGTAAGGATAAACGGTAGACATTATTATAACAATCCACTAATGCCCTGGCTTTATCTTCACCTTTGGGTCCATGAACGATCACTATTGGTATATCTGTTTCACTTTGAATTTTTGCTATTAGATTTTCTGCAATCGATAATGAAAATGTACGTTCCTGCGAGCTACCTTCTAAATTGAACGCAATGTAAGATCCTAACGATCGCATTTCCTCGCGCACCTCATCGAGTACATCCTCACTTAGTGGCAATTCATATATTGGCCTGACTGCTGGAAAACCCGCCTCACGCATCATAAATGCCCATGTCATAGGTACGGGAGCCCGGAGTTTCTGATCCATACGGGACGCGTTCTTGCACAAAGGGGAGAAGCAATTCATGGTTATACCAACAACCTGAAAATTCGTTTTTGCTTTCAACTGACTGATAAATAACATCGTTTTCAGGTTCTTTTTACGCATCCCCTCAATGCAAAGATCCGGCGTACCGTATTGCTGTGTTATGTTCTTTGCTAAATCTTTTATTTCTTTTAATGTTGCGTGATCCTGCATAGTCATTGTGACTAATGTTAATTTAGTCTGTTCAAGTTTAAGCGCATTAAAGACTTCTAAATTAATTGTCGACGTTACAATTAAAAGATGCTTAATTTTATGCAATTCAAGCGCCCGAATAACAGGAAAGATGGCCATAGCATCGCCAATCTGATCGGGAATATGGATGACAACAAAGTCTGTTTTTTCAATATTGAAATTATAAGCTTTATAATCGTAGTAACTAAATGCAATACGTCTCAACAATGATGCTAAAAACATACCTAACCTCGCCTCCCTACTGGTTATAATGCAATGCAGTCTATCAGACTCATCAGGGTGCCATTTTGTGCATATGCGGACTTTTATGTTTCATATCTCTAACCTGTGGGTCCTCTGCTTAATCCTTAAACAACACCAGCAACTCCTGCGCTTTCATCTTCCATCGAATTTTTCATGTTGCCGCTAATCAGCCATAAAATCATTTGCAGATGCGCTCTGTCGAGGTAGTCTCATAAGGTTCGTTTATAGATCGACGGCAATGTGAGTTACCTTTTCCATACTAATTATAAAAAGACAGTACAAACAGGATCATTATGGACTCCACGCTCATCTCCACTCGTCCCGATGAAGGGACGCTTTCGTTAAGTCGCGCCCGACGAGCTGCGTTAGGCAGCTTCGCTGGTGCCGTCGTCGACTGGTATGATTTTTTACTCTATGGCATCACCGCCGCACTGGTGTTTAATCGCGAGTTTTTCCCGCAAGTAAGCCCGGCGATGGGAACGCTCGCCGCATTTGCTACCTTTGGCGTCGGATTTCTTTTCCGTCCGCTCGGCGGTGTCATTTTCGGTCACTTTGGCGACCGACTGGGACGTAAGCGCATGTTAATGCTGACCGTCTGGATGATGGGCATCGCGACAGCCTTGATTGGTATTCTTCCTTCATTCTCGACCATTGGGTGGTGGGCACCTATTTTGCTGGTGACACTGCGTGCCATTCAGGGATTTGCAGTCGGCGGCGAATGGGGAGGCGCGGCGTTGCTTTCCGTTGAAAGTGCACCGAAAAATAAAAAAGCCTTTTACAGTAGCGGTGTACAAGTTGGCTACGGTGTAGGTTTACTGCTTTCAACCGGACTGGTTTCATTGATCAGTATGATGACGACTGACGAACAGTTTTTAAGCTGGGGCTGGCGCATTCCTTTCCTGTTTAGCATCGTACTGGTACTGGGAGCATTGTGGGTGCGCAATGGCATGGAGGAGTCCGCGGAATTTGAACAACAGCAACATTATCAAGCTGCCGCGAAAAAACGCATCCCGGTTATCGAAGCGCTGTTACGACATCCCGGTGCTTTCCTGAAGATTATTGCGCTACGACTGTGCGAATTGCTGACGATGTACATCGTTACTGCCTTTGCACTTAATTATTCAACCCAGAATATGGGGCTACCGCGCGAACTTTTCCTTAATATTGGTTTGCTGGTAGGTGGATTAAGCTGCCTGACAATTCCCTGTTTTGCCTGGCTTGCCGATCGTTTTGGTCGCCGCAGGGTTTATATCACAGGTACGTTAATCGGAACGTTGAGCGCATTTCCTTTCTTTATGGCGCTTGAAGCACAATCTATTTTCTGGATAGTTTTCTTCTCCATAATGCTGGCAAACATTGCGCATGACATGGTGGTGTGTGTGCAACAACCGATGTTTACCGAAATGTTTGGTGCCAGTTATCGCTATAGTGGCGCTGGAGTCGGTTATCAGGTTGCCAGTGTGGTTGGCGGTGGATTTACACCTTTTATTGCCGCTGCACTCATCACTTACTTTGCCGGGAACTGGCATAGCGTCGCCATTTATTTGCTGGCTGGATGCCTGATTTCCGCAATGACCGCTTTGTTGATGAAAGACAGTCAACGCGCTTGATAGCCTGGCGAAGATCATCCGATCTTCGCCTTACACTTTTGTTTCACATTTCTGTGACATACTATCGGATGTGCGGTAATTGTATGGAACAGGAGACACACATGAATAATAAGGGCTCCGGTCTGACCCCAGCTCAGGCACTGGATAAACTCGACGCGCTGTATGAGCAATCTGTAGTCGCATTACGCAACGCCATTGGCAACTATATTACAAGTGGCGAATTACCTGATGAAAACGCCCGCAAACAAGGTCTTTTTGTCTATCCATCACTGACCGTAACCTGGGACGGTAGCACAACCAATCCCCCCAAAACGCGCGCATTTGGTCGCTTTACCCACGCAGGCAGCTACACCACCACGATTACTCGCCCTACTCTCTTTCGTTCGTATCTTAATGAACAACTTACGTTGCTGTATCAGGATTATGGTGCGCATATCTCAGTGCAACCCTCGCAGCATGAAATCCCTTATCCTTATGTCATCGATGGCTCTGAATTGACACTTGATCGCTCAATGAGCGCTGGGTTAACTCGCTACTTCCCGACAACAGAACTGGCGCAAATTGGCGATGAAACTGCAGACGGCATTTATCATCCAACTGAATTCTCCCCGCTATCGCATTTTGATGCGCGCCGCGTCGATTTTTCCCTCGCACGGTTGCGCCATTATACCGGTACGCCAGTTGAACATTTTCAGCCGTTCGTCTTGTTTACCAACTACACACGTTATGTGGATGAATTCGTTCGTTGGGGATGCAGCCAGATCCTCGATCCTGATAGTCCCTACATTGCCCTTTCTTGTGCTGGCGGGAACTGGATCACCGCCGAAACCGAAGCGCCAGAAGAAGCCATTTCCGACCTTGCATGGAAAAAACATCAGATGCCAGCATGGCATTTAATTACCGCCGATGGTCAGGGTATTACTCTGGTGAATATTGGCGTGGGACCGTCAAATGCTAAAACCATCTGCGATCATCTGGCAGTGCTACGCCCGGATGTCTGGTTGATGATTGGTCACTGTGGCGGATTACGTGAAAGTCAGGCCATTGGCGATTATGTACTTGCACACGCTTATTTACGCGATGACCACGTTCTTGATGCGGTTCTGCCGCCCGATATTCCTATTCCGAGCATTGCTGAAGTGCAACGTGCGCTTTATGACGCCACCAAGCTGGTGAGCGGCAGGCCCGGTGAGGAAGTCAAACAGCGGCTACGTACTGGTACTGTGGTAACCACAGATGACAGGAACTGGGAATTACGTTACTCAGCTTCTGCACTTCGTTTTAACTTAAGCCGGGCCGTAGCAATTGATATGGAAAGTGCAACCATTGCCGCGCAAGGATATCGTTTCCGCGTGCCATACGGGACACTACTGTGTGTTTCAGATAAACCGTTGCATGGCGAGATTAAACTTCCCGGCCAGGCTAACCGTTTTTATGAAGGCGCTATTTCCGAACATCTGCAAATTGGCATTCGGGCGATCGATTTGCTGCGCGCAGAAGGCGACCGACTGCATTCGCGTAAATTACGAACCTTTAATGAGCCGCCGTTCCGATAATAAGTTCTGAACCTTCTTATCAGAAATAGATGTGAAGGAGTAAGTAAGACACCTGGCAAATAGCCTGCAATAATCGTGGGCTGTTTGCTTCCTTGGGCGGATACGAGTTTTATTATCGTCTTAATGATTTCCACATATTAAAAGCAAGTATGCTTTCAAAACACAATTATAAAAAATCCCGCCAACAATATAAGTTTTTATAAAATTAAATATAAGATTATGGCTTTAGAATATTTTTATTTCTAATAGACGAGATTTTTCCTGTTATGATATAATATGCTGAATTAACACATGTTAACGATTTACCAGTAATGTAAATAAATTTTCGAGGAGATCATTCCAGTGGGACGTAAATGGGCCAATATTGTTGCTAAAAAAACGGCTAAAGACGGTGCAACGTCTAAAATTTATGCAAAATTCGGTGTAGAAATCTATGCTGCTGCTAAACAAGGTGAACCCGATCCAGAATTAAACACATCTTTAAAATTCGTTATTGAACGTGCAAAGCAGGCACAAGTTCCAAAGCACGTTATTGATAAAGCAATTGATAAAGCCAAAGGCGGCGGAGATGAAACGTTCGTGCAGGGACGTTATGAAGGCTTTGGTCCTAATGGCTCAATGATTATCGCCGAGACATTGACTTCAAATGTTAACCGTACGATTGCTAACGTTCGCACAATTTTCAATAAAAAAGGCGGCAATATCGGAGCGGCAGGTTCTGTCAGCTATATGTTTGACAATACGGGTGTGATTGTATTTAAAGGGACAGACCCTGACCATATTTTTGAAATTTTACTTGAAGCTGAAGTTGATGTTCGTGATGTGACTGAAGAAGAAGGTAACATTGTTATTTATACTGAACCTACTGACCTTCATAAAGGAATCGCGGCTCTAAAAGCAGCTGGAATCACTGAGTTCTCAACAACAGAATTAGAAATGATTGCTCAATCTGAAGTTGAGCTTTCCCCAGAAGATTTAGAAATCTTTGAAGGGCTTGTTGATGCCCTTGAAGATGACGACGATGTACAAAAAGTTTATCATAACGTCGCAAATCTCTAATTATCTTTTAAAGAAATCTGTCTTTACGGCAGATTTCTTTAATCTCATATAATTCTTATAAAAAATATAATATTCAACTCCTCATATTGATTATACCCCCCCCGTTCCCAGAGAAATAATATTTATTAAAATTCCAGTTCTTCTTTTTCTGATTACAGAAGGCAAAGTGGCAATTACGCATAGTTTCCCGATAAAGACGCGATAGCGACATCCCGCATAAGGCATTTTTCTCTTTATCTTTGTACGGTACTTCATGGAACAGAGTTTTTGACCTTGCGAATCGTGATGTCTGTTGGGGAGGGACAATTTGCTCACTGAAGCGTGAGACTCGATTAAGCGCACGAAACACAGAAATCAAAAAACCCGGTCACTTTTTTACAAGGTAACCGGGTAAAAATAATTTTTATTTTTTAACTGTTTTGAGACTCATAGAGATGTCTCAAAACTAAAATTTGGCTCCTCTGACTGGACTCGAACCAGTGACATACGGATTAACAGTCCGCCGTTCTACCGACTGAACTACAGAGGAATCGTGAGAACGAGGCGAATATTAGCGATGCCCACCCACAATGTCAAAGCCTGTTTTTTAAATTTGAAATCGTTTGCTGAAATAATCTGCATTTTGTCGTTTATTCCGACACAACTGGCTTTTTTTCACACTTTTGCGGCTCGGGTCGAGGGTATTTCCATAGCCAACGTCCAGTAACCATTCGCCAGTAAAACAGCACGGCCCGCACAGCCCAGTCGGCAAACATTCCCATCCAGACACCAACCACACCCCAGCCAAGCATGATTCCCAGCACATAACCGACTACAACCCGACAACCCCACATGCTCAACATCGAAACCCACATGGCGTAACGGGCATCACGAGCACCTTTAAATCCAGCGGGTAGCACCCATGAGGCGGACCAAATAGGCATAAATAAAGCATTTAGCCAAATCAGAATCACAACGACATGTTTAACCTGTGGATCCTGGGTGTAAAACGATGCCATAACCCCGGCAAAGGGAGCCGTTAGCCAGGCGATGGCCGTTAATCCAAGAGTGGAAAGCCAGAACACATGCCGCAACTGAATCTCTGCTTGCGCTATCTGCCCTACCCCCAACCTTCGGCCTGTAATGATCGTAGAAGCAGAGCCGAGCGCACTTCCGGGTAAGTTGATAAGAGCCGCAATTGAAAACGCGATAAAATTTCCGGCAATAACACTGGTCCCCATCCCGGCAACGAACATTTGGGTTAATAACCGACCACTGGTAAATAACACTGATTCGACACTCGCGGGAATACCAATCCCCATGACTTCCCAGATAATGCTAAAATTCAGCGGTTTAAAATAGCTCTTTAACGAAATCCTTAGCGCAGGATTAAAACCAATCGCCAGCACCCACAAAATTGCAACTGCGCCAATATAACGAGAAATGGTTAAACCCAGCCCTGCCCCGACAAATCCCAGTCCCGGCCAGGAGAAAAGGCCGTAAATCAATATGCCGCTAATAATAATATTAAGAATATTCAGGCTACCGTTAATCAATAGCGGTATTTTCGTATTCCCTGCACCACGAAGTGCCCCGCTACCAATAAGAGTGATGGCAGCTGCTGGATAACTGAGTACCGTCAGCTCCAGATAAGTCAACGCCAGTGCTTTAACTTCTGTCGTGGCATCACCCGCGACGAAATCAATAATTTGTTCGCCAAAATGATGAATAAGCGTTGCCAACAGTACGGCAAACAACGTCATGATCACCAATGACTGCCGCGTCGCCACCCTCGCTCGTCGTCGATCCCGCTTACCGAGACTAAATGCCACAACGACAGTAGTACCAAGATCGATAGCAGCAAAAAAAGCCATAATGACCATATTGAAGCTGTCCGCCAATCCCACGCCGGCCATCGCATCTTTTCCCAGCCAGCTGACCAGAAAAGTGCTCAGAACCCCCATCAACAGGACACAGGCATTCTCCATGAAGATAGGAACAGCAAGCGGGGTTATCTCGCGCCAGAACAACACTTTGTAGCTCTTGCGTTTAGCGTGCCAGCGAGTGCCGTGAACAACCTGGCGTAAAGCAGAGGAGATATTCAAAGCCGACCTTAATTGCAGAAAGTGAAACCACATTTCAAATAATGAGGGAGAATCAGCAAAGCTGCAAAGATTTTCGCCAACAAATTGTCTGCAAATGCAACAAACTGTTGATAGAAACGGCAAACAGTTGGGGAATTTAAAAATCGGGTTTGACAAAAGATTTTTCGCCGTTAAGATGTGCCTCAACAGCGATTCCTCTGTAGTTCAGTCGGTAGAACGGCGGACTGTTAATCCGTATGTCACTGGTTCGAGTCCAGTCAGAGGAGCCAAATTCCTGAAAAGCCCGCTTTTATAGCGGGCTTTTTGCTATATCTGATAATCAATTTCCTCTTCACTGCTTTCCATCACCTGCCGCTTGATATCCTCAACTGACAGTCCTGCATTACAAAGTTCCAGAAAGCGCCAGACATAGTTACGCTGAAGTTGTCCTCGCTTCAGTCCCAACCAGACAGTATTAGCATCAAAAAGATGCCGCGTATCCAGGCGGATTAAATTCTCTTCCTCTTGTTCGCCACTGGATTGCTCGGCAACTAATCCGATCCCAAGCCCAAGAGCAACATAGGTTTTAATGACATCAGAATCCTGCGCACTTAATACAATATCTGCCAGCAAACCTTTGCGGGCAAATGCGTCATCAATACGTGAGCGCCCCGTAATCCCCTGTCGGTAAGTGATTAACGGCCACTTCGCTATTGATTCCAGCGTCAATGGTGTAATTTGCGTCAAGGGATGATCGTGTGGAACAAGCAAACTATGGTGCCAACGAAACCACGGGAAGGCGACGAGCTGCGGGTCATTACTCAAACGCTCGCTGGCGATACCAATATCAGCTTCGCCATTTTGCAACAACGTCGCAATTTCCTGTGGCGTACCCTGGATTAGCTCCAGCCGAACCTCCGGGAAAAGTTCGCGAAAAGCTTTAATGACCTCAGGCAAGCTATAACGTGCCTGAGTATGCGTTGTTGCAATAGTGAGAACGCCAGACGTATCGTTGGTAAACAGGTCTGCAAGCCGACGAACATTACTGGCTTCATTCAGAATACGTTCTGCAATGACCAGTAATGCTTTGCCCGGTTCAGTCATGCCCAGCAGTCGCTTACCTCGTCGAACAAATATTTCGATGCCAAGTTCATCCTCCAGTTCCCGAATATGACGGCTGACGCCGGACTGTGAGGTAAAAAGCATATTCGCAACCTCTGTCAGGTTGTAATCCTGACGTGCAGCCTCGCGGATTATCTTTAGTTGTTGGAAATTCACGGTAAACTCCGGGCAGCTCAGATTTCCCGTTATTGTTAAAGTCTAATGCCCGGCATAACAAATAATAAAAACCCGCATCTTATTCCATCCCGATATAACGCTTAGCTCACCAATTGCCACTGCCTTTTTTCCATCACTGGAGAACTAATCACTGACATTAACAACTCTTTCACTGCCTGTGCCTGTGGCGATAAGTTCGCTCTGGCGGGTAAATTTAATGACAAAGAGAGACTCATGGAAGGCGTGGTAATGCGTGACATCCACCCATTTACTGCGCCACATAACGAACGCGCGGCCGATTCGGGTAATACTGCAACGCCCATGCCGCTGGCAATCGCTGCGGTAAGCGTGGCAATAGACTCAATTTCACCAATGACTTTTGCCGTGAGCCGCCGTAGGGAAAAAGCCTCATCAACACGAAGTCTAACAGCACTGTAATCACTGGGGAGAAAGAGGTTCATTTGCGCAATAGCATTAACATCAACGCTTTGCCCCGGGCAATCTTGAGTTCCTACCAGGAAAAGATCTTCTTTCAGCAAAGCCTGACTGGATACCCCAGCCACAGGGGAATGCTCATAAATCACCGCCATATCGAGTTGGTGATTTATCAGTTTTTCGTTAAGCACTGCACCGCTATTTTCATGAAGATAGATAACGATCTCCGGGAATTCAGCGCGAACCGCCTGTAATAAGGGCATGGTGATAGATGACGCAGCGGTTCCTGGCGCAAAGCCAATCGAGACTTGCCCCGATAATGCCTGACCAACGTTATGCACCGCCAGTTGGGCCTGCTCACACTGACGTAAAATGGCCCGCGCATGGGTATAGAGAATTTTTCCGGCGTCTGTTGGCGTAACGCCCCGTTTTGTGCGAATCAAAAGTTGTTGATTTAACTCACCTTCCAGTGTGGCAACCTGCTGGCTGAGCGCTGGTTGTGCGATATGCAATACTTCAGCAGCCTGAGTCAGGCTACCAATATCTACAATTTTTACGAAGTATTTCAGGCGTCTGAAGTTCATGTTGCCTCCGGTTTTTGAGAATCGGCCCAAGTGCCGCCATTACTTACAACCAGAATGCAAGATGCTTGCCAGTTTTATTTTGGCGTTGATGTACAAGCTAACCAACTGTCAAATAAGAGATTATGATAGATTCGTCATTGGCTCTTTTCACCAGCAGTCGCGTTCCCCTGCCCTATAAAAGGAGGGTATGCACCACGATGGTTCATTACCAATAAGATTGAAATCTCATCACTTTGTTGAAATTGGCAGCAAACAAACAAAAAAATGCATTTCACCCTTTGACATCACCATGCACTGCCATTAATATGCGCCCCGTTCACACGATTCCTCTGTAGTTCAGTCGGTAGAACGGCGGACTGTTAATCCGTATGTCACTGGTTCGAGTCCAGTCAGAGGAGCCAAATTCAAAAAAGCCTGCTTTCTAGCAGGCTTTTTGCTTTCTAATTACCAACGCTCTTAAAACATCTGTCTTGAACCAGAACTAATTTGCACAGGCATTCCCGATCGACGTTGCAACGCAGCATTTGCGCGATTCACATCAACTTCTTGCCCGTTGATAAACGCCCGCAAAGATGGGGTTACCGGCAATGGCACTTTTCGGTCAGACTCATATTCTGCACGATTGCGCGACAGCGGCTCATGAACTTCCAGCCAGTTCGAGCCATCTGGTTCAGTGGTGTATTTTACTGGCTGGTCGATAATTTGCACACGCGTTCCAACAGGAACATTATCAAACAGATATTTGATATCGTCATTGCGCAGACGAATACAGCCCTGACTTACCCGAAGTCCAATACCAAAATTGGCATTGGTACCGTGGATGGCATACAACCTGCCAATATAAATCGCGTACAGCCCCATGGGATTATCGGGCCCCGCAGGAACAAATGCGGGCAAACTCTCCCCTCGTTTCGCATATTCGCGCCGAGTGTTCGGCGTTGGCGTCCAGGTTGGAGCTTCTTGTTTACGTTCAACGGTAGTCACCCAGTTACGCGGGGTTTCTCGCCCAGCCTGGCCGATACCAATAGGAAAGACTTCCACAGTATTACTGTCTGGCGGGTAGTAATAAAGACGCATCTCAGCGACGTTAACCACAATCCCTTTACGAACAGTGGCGGGCAAAATCAGTTGCTGCGGAATGGTGAGTTGCGAGCCAGACTTCGGCAAGAAAACATCAGCGCCCGGATTCGCTTCCAGCATGTTACTTAACCCTTGCCCGTATTGTGCGGCAAAAGTCTCCAGCGGCTGGGTATTGTGATCAGGAACAGTTACAGTAAGCGACTGCCCCACCAAACGGCTACCCTCTGGAGGTAATGGATAAGTTACCGCCAGGCTAGTATGGCTGGCAAAAAGCAGAGCAAATGAGCAAAGAATATTTACACGACGCATCATGTCCCTTTCCTATGTCGCGAAAGCTATCCGTTAAGTATAGCTTTTATCAGACTTTTCGTTTTTAACTGTTCAAATCAGAAGTCGTATTCCCCGGTAGAACAATATTACTGGCAGCAAGTTCGCCCATGTTGTTATATATCGCACAGGCAGCTTCGATGATGGGCATCGCCAGAGCTGCGCCACTCCCCTCACCTAAACGCATCTCCATATTGAGATAAGGCTCCAGCCCCAAATGCGACAGCGCTATACGCGCCCCTTTTTCTGCCGACAGGTGAGAAGGAATGAGATACGGTTTGATTGCAGGAGACATCTGGCAGGCTGCGAGCGCAGCAGCATAAGAAAGAAATCCATCCAGCAACACGGGTAAACCGCAGGAAGCAGCGCCTAACATCACGCCAGCCATTCCGACCAAATCAAATCCCCCCACTTTTGCCAGAACATCAACGCCATCCTGCGGATTTGGTTGATTCAACGTAATCGCCCGGCGCACAACATCAATTTTATTAGCCAGTTTATCTGTCGGCAGGTTTGCGCCAATCCCAACCACTTCTTCAGGATCCCGGCCAGTGATTGTGCTGACTATTGCTGCTGCCGGTGTCGTGTTTGCCATCCCCAGTTCACCTACACCAAACAGCGTGACACCGTTTTTTGCCAGCTCCTGCGTATAACATATGACGTCCAAAAGCAACTTTTCAGCCTGACGGCGACTCATTGCCGGAGCTGAAGCAATATTGCCGCTACCTCGTGCGACACGCATGTTGATAAGCCCGGGGATAGGCTCAGCAGTATCAATACCAACATCAATTACGTGGACGTTAGCGCCCGCTTGTTCTGCCAGCACACACACGCCGGTTGTTCCACGGGTCATATTTTCAGCCTGTATGGCTGTCACTTCTTTTGGAGAAATAGCGACCCCTTCCTCCCAGACGCCGTGATCGGCACACATAACCAGTACCGCTTTTTTGCCCACATGCGGTATGCCATTCAACCCCGGCATTCCTGCCAGTTGTATGGCAAGCGCCTCCAGCTTTCCCAGGCTACCAACAGGTTTGAGTAACCCGTCAATATGCCGTTGTGCACGCGACATAGCGGCAGAATCGATGGCTGGGATCGTATTCAGTAAATCGGCAAGTATTTGCATGTCACGTCTCTTTATAGCAGTGCCAGCAGGAAGACCAGTTCACCAAGCTCTATGGCTGCTCCCAGCGTATCGCCCGTTTGCCCACCCAGCGTACGTTTGAGAAGCTGACCGAGGATGAAAATCGCCACCATCGTCACCACCATAGCAGCCACACCATGCATACCCGGCAATAATACGGCAGCAAAAATAGCGGCTAAGCCGAGTGTGACGCAGGTTTGTCGCCCATCAATTTTGCCAATGAACACATTGCCAAGCCCTTCTTCCCGCGCATAACGATGACGATACATCAATAATGCGGCAGTCCCGCGGCTGACCGCACATGCTGCCGCCAGCGATGCAAGGATCGATTCGCCACGCAGAGCCAACTCGCTTAACACCAGAATCTTTGCCAGTACCACAAAAATCAATGCCAGACCGCCGTGGGTGCCTAAACGGCTATCACGCATGATTTCCAACATGCGATCGCGGCTACGTGCAGAAAATACGCCATCACAGGTATCAGCGAGGCCGTCCAGATGGAATCCCCCGGTCATCAGCACCAGCACAAGCACGCTAAACAGTGCCGCCAGTGGTGCGCCACACCATGCCTGCAGCACCATGAAGACCAGCCCGCTAATCGCGCCAAGCAATAATCCAATCAAAGGAAAAGTAATAATACCGCGAGAATAATGCTCGAAATCCAGTCCCTGGGACCAGCGACGCGGTACAGGCAGACGCGTAATAAATGAGAGCATCGCCCAAAATAATTTACTCATTTGATTTTTACTCCAATACCAGAAACCACCAGCCATACTTCATTTGCCGCAGCGGCCAACTGCTGATTTACCCGCCCGGCAATATCACGAAAATGTCGTGCCAGACGACTCTCCGGCACAATCCCCATTCCCACTTCGTTAGTCACTAATACAACCTTTGCGGGGCAACGTTGGCAGGCAGCAATCAACGACTGAATCTCAGCATTAATCGCCTGTTCCATCGCCTGATAATCCCATTCATCAGGGTCTTTATCGCCGCCATAATCAAACAACAGATTAGTCACCATTGTGGTAACGCATTCCAGCAACACAACCTCATTCGGGTTAATGTCTGCATGAATTAATTCATCAAGATGTTGCCAGCGCTCCACTGTGCGCCAGTGCTCCGGGCGGCCTTGCCGATGATGTTCTATCCGTGCAGCCATCTCATCATCAAGGATTTGCGAGGTAGCGATATACAGAACCTGTGAAGAGTCCCCAATAAGCGCCTCTGCGTGGCGACTCTTCCCGCTCCGTGCGCCCCCCGTCACCAAAATCATCATACCGACTCCTGATTCAAATGTATGATGGTATTCATTGAACAGAACAATGGATCCCCCACCGTTGCTGACCGCAAAACATTTACGCGATTAATACTGCGCGTAATATAATTAAAAATCCAGCATTCTCAATCCATTACGAAATAAGATGGCATTACGGAATAGCCAGACTTTCTCGTGTTAACGTCCGACAAAATGCGTCATTGACAGCGGTTTCTGTGGATTGACACATTTCATTCAGATAATGAATTAATGCTACTGCCGGACCAACCAGCAAACGGGCATTGTGTTCTGAAATCCAGGCTATTGATTCAACGTCAGCGACAGATCTGCGCTGTAAAAGAACTTGTAAAACAACGCAATAGAATTATCCGGAATGGTGGCGACTATGCACTAGAACACCACAATTTCGCTCTCTCGGTAAGGCACTGTCACAGCATTCAACAGAATGTGACTTGCCAGATTTATTAGCGCCACCAGATGTTTAACCGGGTAACCACGACCCAGTCGGGGATATATTCCATCTTCTCGCTGACATCATCAAGAATAAAAAGGTTTATCACACTCAGAGCAACGTTCTTCAGCAGGCGGGATAATTCTTCAACATTTAGAAGATGTGTTATTAAAGGCATACAAACTGGACGTATTGTATTTTCTTTTGGTGGTTGACCTAAGGTAGCAGTTTATCCTGATGCGCTGAGATTTCTGTAATATCTACGTCAACATTCTCCTCGAATAGAAAATGCAGCCCCGGCAAGTGATTCACATTTTTTAACAAAACGTTGTTAGCGTGCCATTTTCAGAAGCTCTCCAAGAAAGCGAATTCTTTTCTCAAATTCTGCATTCTCAGACACAGCTTTCTACTCCATGGCAATGGCCCAAATACGAAGTTGCTCAGGATCATTAGTGGTGCTGAGAAGTTAAATAACCATGCGGAGTACCACTCGTCATCACGTATTTATATATCATGAAGCTATTGTTGTGTTTTGTACATCAGTAGATGTATTCTGATATACTCCTTTTGCTAGACATAACCTTTCACCTGCTTGCAAAGCTTCTGTGTTCTGACATTGCCAAATTGTTGCAATTCTGTATCCAGCCTTCTTTCAGTCATAGCTTCGGGCCGCGATATGAACCGCCCCGGGTTTCCTGGAGAGTGTTTTATCTGTGAACTCAGGCTGCCAG
>OGQK01000273.1_pt1 | contig 34459 bp, 29 predicted proteins | sample 1553221 | NCBI WGS metagenome assembly OGQK01 (sample SAMEA2579996, study PRJEB22360) | human gut metagenome | biome: human gut; feature: human-associated habitat; material: faeces | place: Denmark | collected 2008/2010 | reverse complement strand
CAGACGAGAATTCTCTCGTTGTAACAACAGTAGACTTTGCTCTTACATATTTCGTTGTATCTGGTGAGCTGGAGCGTTCCGGTGTTCCGCTTAACCTGGTAATCAATGATGCCGGCGGACTTTCCGTTCTGACATCCTGGGCAGCAGGTAAATTCTCCGGAAACAGCATCTCCGAGTACATCAAAGAGAATGTTGAGCCGAAGGTTAAATGCAGAAGACTGGTTATTCCTGGTAAAGTAGCAGTTCTTAAGGGAGACCTTGAGGCTAAGCTTCCTGGATGGGAGATCATCGTAGGACCAAGAGAAGCAGTACAGCTTGTGAAATTCTTAAAAGATCTTGATGCATAAGCATACGAGAAGCTAAACGGCGGAAAAAGCCGATAGTTATAAGTGGCTGTGCAGCGGCGACTGCACAGCCAAATCCTACAAACATGTAAAGGAGAACACGAGTATGGCAAAATTTGTAACAATTGGGGAGAGACTTTCAACAACAGCACCGGCAGTAAACAAAGCGTTTACAGAGAGAGATCCTGAGCCGATCATCAAAAGAGCAAAACAGCAGCTTGATGCAGGCGCTACATATCTTGATGTAAACATCGGACCAGCTGAGAATGATGGTGAGGACCTTATGAAATGGGCAGTACAGCTCCTTCAGTCCGAGTTTGACAACGTTCCGCTTGCTCTGGATACAACAAACCAGAAAGCAATCGAGGCTGGTATTTCTGTATACAACAGAAGCAAAGGAAAACCGATCGTAAACTCTGCAGATGCTGGTGACAGAATTTCCAATATCGACCTTGCAGCAGCTAATGATGCAATCTGTATCGCACTTTGCTCTTCCGGAATGGTTGCAGCAGACAATGACGAGCGTATGATGCACTGCCAGAACATGCTTGAGAGAGGTCTTGGCCTTGGTATGGATACAGAGGATCTCTGGTTCGACCCGCTGTTCCTGGTTGTTAAAGGAATGCAGGACAAACAGATGGAAGTTCTTGAGGCAATCAAGATGTTCTCCGAGATGGGCCTGAACTCCACAGGTGGTCTTTCCAACAACAGCAATGGTATGCCAAAACATATCCGTCCGATCATGGACTCCGCTCTTGTAGCTATGGCTATGATGAATGGTCTTACATCTGCTATCGTTAACCCTAACGACCTTCGTCTTATGGAGACAATCAAATCCTGTGACGTATTCAAGGGTAACACACTTTACGCAGATTCTTACCTTGAGATCTAATCCGGCGTAAGCGGATACTGAAGATTTTTCCAAAGAGGCTGGGGGCTTCGGCCTCCGGCCTTTTTTCAACAGATATAGTTTAGTCTAACTCCCAGCGCCACAGGTGGAAGACAAAACATTCACGAGGCGAGAAAGGTGGTTACTGAATGTTTAAAGTAACGTTTGCTTTTGAAAATGGCAGTACGGTAGAAGCATTTGCCAATGCGGGGGATAATTTACTGGAGGTTGCTCGTGGTGCCAATGTGGCTATCGATGCACCATGTTCCGGAAACGGAGCCTGTGGAAAATGTCGGGTACAGTTAAAAGGCGGAGAACTGGACTCAAAGAAAACTCTTCATATTTCAGATGAAGAATACAGTGCCGGCTGGCGTCTGGCCTGCATGAGCAAGATTACTGCTGATGTGGAAGTTCTTGTTCCGGATATTGCATCTGCGTACAAGAGCCGGATGAAAGTTGCCGACCTCAGTTCAAAAGAAGAAATTGCTATTTTTGAAAATGCCAAGCATGAAGTAGAAGCGGCTGGCATAGAACTTACAAACAGTCTTGACGTTGTGGAAGTACACATGGAGGAACCATCTCTGGATGATACCATGCCGGACAATGAGAGACTGACCCGTGCACTGCGTAAATATATGAATCTGAAACGAATCAGAATTCCATATTCAGTGCTGAGAAAACTTCCGGATGTACTTCGAAGCAGCAAGTTTTCAGTGAAATGTGTGATCCGCACAACACCGGATGACATGTTTGTATATGATATTTTTGATGGTAAAGAAGATGTTATCATCGGCGGACTTGCTGTTGATATTGGTACCACAACAGTTTCTGCGGTTCTGATCAATATGGAAACAGGAGAGATCCTGGCCAAGAGTTCTTCCGGAAATGGACAGATCCGTTTTGGTGCGGATGTTATCAACCGTATCATTGAGGCTGAGAAGCCGGGCGGAAAGAAAAAACTGCAGGATGCTGTGATCAAAGAGACCATCAATCCGATGATCCATGAGATGTGCAGGAGCATTCACTTCCCGGAGCAGCAGATCTACCGGATGTGTGTTGCTTCCAACACGACCATGAATCATCTGTTTGCAGGAATTAATGCGGATCCGCTTCGTATGGAACCGTATATTCCGGCATTTTTCAAAACAAATTCTCTGTTTGCATCGGATGTGGGAATTGAGATCAATCCGGATGCACATATTATCATGGCCCCGAATATCGGAAGCTATGTAGGTGGAGATATCACTGCAGGTACACTGGTAAGTATGATCTGGAACAGACCGGAATTTTCTCTGTTTATCGACCTTGGTACCAACGGAGAGCTGGTGTTCGGTAATTCCGATTTCATGATGAGCTGTGCATGTTCCGCAGGTCCTGCCTTTGAGGGTGGAGACATCAGCTGCGGTATGCGTGCCACAGACGGCGCCATTGAGGCATGTACCATTGACAAAGAGACCATGGAGCCGACGTATAAAGTTGTAGGTGACCCTGGAACCAAACCGGTGGGACTTTGCGGTTCCGGTATCATTGATGTGATCAGTGAACTCTTTATGACTGGAATCATCAATCCGAAGGGTAAATTTGTCCGCGAGGGCAAGAGAGTCCGTCACGATCACTATGGTATGGGAAGTTATGTGATCGCATTTGAGGATGAAGCAGGTTCTGTTAAAGACGTGGAGATCACAGAAGTAGATATTGATAACTTTATCCGTGCAAAAGGTGCTATTTTCTCAGCAATCCGTACCATGTTAAATTCTCTTGACTTCGATGTTTCCATGATCGACGATGTATACGTTGCAGGTGGAATCGGAAGTGGAATCAATATGGCCAATGCAGTGCATATCGGAATGTTCCCGGATATCCCTCTTGAGAAGTTCCATTACATTGGTAACTCTTCTCTGACAGGTGCTTATCTGATGCTTCATTCTACGCCGGCAGAGAAAAAGACTTACGAGCTGGCTTCCAATATGACCTATCTGGAACTTTCTACAGTTCCGACATATATGGATGAGTTTGTAGGTGCATGCTTTATTCCGCATACGGAGACATCTCTGTTCCCGTCTGTTCTGGAAGAAATGCAGAAGAGATAATGCAGACTAAAATGGCAGAGGTAAAACATGGCTTTTAGTATAAATGACTTGAATTATGAAAAAGACAGTAAGGAAAGAATGCCCTGGGAACATTATACAGAGGAGTTTGGGAAGGCGGATCCGGCAGAAATTGCCGGACGCCTCTCCATTCCTTATGATGAGGAAAAAAAAGAACTGACTTTGAAGTTTCTGGGAACGGTTTATCATATTTCCTGGCCGGATTTTCAGGTAACTCACGAAGAAGATGATATGGGATTTTATCCTCTTGAAGAGATGCACTATGCAAAGATCCTTACCATCCGTTTTCTGCTGAACGGTGCAATTGTCCAGGGAAGCGGGAAGTACAAGACTTACAGGGAAATGCCCTGGGGCGAGGTATATCTCCGTCAGTTCGACGGACGGTGTATCAAGCGTCTGGCTTTTACGTACGGAAACAGATTAAAGGATTTTAAAGGAATCATGGAGCATATCCATGCGGTTCCGGTGGATCATGGCGATATTGCCTATCAGGTGGAGATTTTTCCGGGATATCAGATTCAGATGATTCTGTGGGAGGGTGATGATGAATTTCCGCCATCCTCACAGATCTTGTTTTCCGATAATTTTCCGGTTTCCTTTGCGGCCGAGGATATGGCTGTTATGGGAGACGTGATTATTGGATCTCTGAAGACATTTCTGAAATGTCTTTCATAGATAATGGAACTGTTTGACAGAACGAACAGTTGCTACAGATTTACATTCTCTAGTTAAGAACAGGATGGGACCTGTTTTTATAGAAGCGCAGTTTTAAGGGATTAAAAACTGTAAAAATACCTAAAGGGAGGTAACATTATGGGATTTAAAAGTGACATCGAAATTGCACAGGAGTGCGAAATGCTTCCAATCACACAGATTGCAGAGAAGGCAGGTATTGATGACAAATATCTGGAGCAGTACGGAAAGTACAAAGCAAAAATTGATTACAATCTGTTAAAAGAGAGTGACAAGAAAGATGGTAAGCTGATCCTCGTAACAGCTATCAACCCGACACCAGCAGGAGAGGGAAAAACAACAACAACCGTTGGTCTTGCAGATGCAATGCAGAAAATGGGCAAAAAAGTAATGGTAGCTCTTCGTGAGCCATCCCTCGGACCGGTATTCGGTGTAAAAGGTGGTGCAGCAGGCGGCGGTTACGCACAGGTAGTTCCGATGGAGGATATCAACCTTCACTTTACCGGTGACTTCCATGCGATCGGTGCGGCAAACAACCTTCTTGCAGCAATGATCGACAACCATATCTTCCAGGGTAATGACCTGAACATTGACCCGAGAAAGATCACATGGAGACGTTGCGTGGACATGAACGACCGTCAGCTTCGTAATGTAGTAGATGGTCTTGGCGGAAGAACAAACGGTATGCCACGTGAAGACGGATACGACATTACAGTTGCATCTGAGATCATGGCAGTTCTCTGTCTTGCAAGCGACATCAAAGACCTGAAAGAGAGACTTTCCAGAATCATCATCGGATACACCTATGGTAAAGTTTCCGAGCAGAAACCGGTAACAGCTGGTGATCTTCATGCAGAGGGTGCTATGACAGCACTTCTGAAAGATGCCCTGAAACCAAACCTTGTACAGACACTGGAGCATGTTCCGGCAATCGTTCACGGCGGACCATTCGCAAACATCGCTCATGGATGTAACTCCGTAACAGCTACCAAGATGGCTATGAAACTTGCAGATTATGCTATCACAGAGGCTGGATTCGGTGCAGACCTTGGTGCTGAGAAATTCCTTGACATCAAGTGCCGTATGGCAGGCCTTCATCCAAGCGCAGTTGTTATCGTAGCTACTGTTCGTGCACTGAAATACAACGGTGGTGTTCCGAAGGCAGATCTGAACAACGAGAACCTTGAGGCTCTTGAGAAAGGTCTTCCAAACCTTCTGAAACATGTAAGCAATATCAAGAATGTATACAAACTTCCATGTGTAGTTGCTATCAATGCATTCCCGACCGATACCAAGGCAGAGCTTGACCTGGTTGAGGCAAAATGTAAAGAGCTTGGCGTTAACGTTGCACTTTCCGAGGTATGGGCAAAAGGCGGCGAAGGCGGCATGAAGCTTGCTGAGGAAGTGATCCGTCTTGTTGAGGAGCCGAATGACTTCACATATGCTTATGAGCTTGAGGGATCTATCGAGGATAAACTGAATAACATCGTACAGAAAGTTTACGGTGGTAAGAAAGTTGTTCTTACAGCAAATGCTCAGAAACAGGCAAAACAGCTGGAAGCTCTTGGATTTGGCAACTGCCCGATCTGTGTAGCTAAGACACAGTACAGTCTGACAGATGATCAGACAAAACTTGGCGCACCGACAGACTTTGAGGTAACAGTACGTAACCTGAAGATTTCCGCAGGTGCAGGATTTATCGTTGCCCTGACAGGTGAGATCATGACTATGCCAGGTCTCCCGAAAGTTCCGGCAGCAACCAAGATCGATGTAGATGAGACAGGTAAGATCACAGGCCTCTTCTAATCGGAACATAAGATCAAAAACTACCGGAGGGGGCTTTTTATAAAAGCCCCCAATGGGCTCTAAAGAGTGCTAAAATAAGAATATAAGGAGGAGAGTCCTATGGGATTTTCTACCAGTACATGTACTGAATTTGTTGAGGTATTAAGCTCCAAGGCACCGGTTCCTGGCGGCGGCGGCGCTTCTGCTCTTGTAGGTGCGGTTGGTACAGCTCTTGGAAACATGGTTGGAAGCCTTACTGTTGGCAAGAAAAAATATGCAGATGTTGAGGATGAGATGTGGGAGCTGAAAAAGAAATGTGATCAGCTTCAGAAAGATTTCCTTCACCTGATCGAGAGAGACGCAGAAGTATTTGAGCCTCTTTCCAAAGCTTACGGAATGCCAAGAGAGACAGAGGAAGAAAAAGCAGAGAAAGCCCGCGTTATGGAGGCTGCTCTGAAAGAAGCCTGCTCTGTTCCGATGGAGATCATGGAGAAATGCTGTGAGGCCATTGAACTTATCGTTGAGTTCGGCGCAAAAGGTTCCAAGCTTGCGATCAGTGATGCTGGCGTAGGTGCTGCATTCTGCAAAGCTGCTCTTAAGGGAGCAAGCCTGAATGTATACATCAATACAAAGTCTATGGCAGATCGTGCGTATGCAGAGGAATTAAACAAAAAAGCAGACGCTATGCTTGAGAAATATACAAAGATCGCAGACGAGACATTTGACAGTGTTCTCGGAAGACTGAAATAGGAGGAACCAGACAAATGGCAAAGCAGTTATTAGGTAAAGAAGTAACAGCAGCTCTTAACGAGAAGATCAAAGCTAACGTTGCAGAGCTTCAGGCAAAAGGTGTAAATCCTACACTTTGCATTATCCGTGTTGGTGAGAATCCAAGCGATATTTCCTATGAGAGAGGAGCAACCAAACGTTGCGAGACTCTTGGGGTTGCATGTGAGAAGATTCTTCTTCCGGAGGACGTTTCCCAGGATGAGCTTCTTGCAACTATCGATAAAGTAAACAAAGATGACAAGATCCACGGCGTTCTTCTGTTCCGTCCGCTTCCGAAACATCTGGATCAGGCAGTGATCGAGAATGCTCTTGCAGCAGAAAAAGACGTTGACTGTATGACAGATCTTTCCATGTCCGGTGTATTCACAGGCAAAAAGATCGGATTCCCGCCATGTACACCACAGGCATGCATGGAGATCCTGGATCATTACGGAATCGACTGCACAGGCAAAAAAGCTGTTGTGATCGGAAGAAGCCTTGTAGTTGGTAAACCAGCTGCAATGATGCTTGTTAAGAAAAATGCGACAGTTACCATCTGCCACACAAGAACCGTTGATATGCCATCCGTTGCAAAAGAGGCTGATATTGTTATCGTTGCAGCTGGCCGTGCTGGTGTTGTTGGGGCTGACTATGTCAGAGAGGGACAGACAATCATCGATGTTGGTATCAATGTAAACGCTGAGGGTAAACTTTGCGGTGATGTTGATTATGCGGCAGTTGAGCCGATCGTTGATGCGATTACACCGGTTCCTGGCGGAGTTGGAAGTGTTACAACTTCTGTTCTTGTAGGTCATGTAGTTGAAGCTGCAATGAGAAAAGCGCAGTAATAGCAGTAATAAAGGATTGATTATTTATATATGTACAGATTCCGAAATCGTTTTTGTTTACGGATGATGGTGCTTGCAGGCGTTCTGGTGTTCGGAACGCCTGCAGGTGTTTTGGCAGAGGATGTGGATCATTCCATGGAGGGGCAGATCTCGAAGCCGCAGTCATCCGGAGAGAATAATGCAGATGGTTTTGTGGATGATTCCACAGATAATACTTATGGATATTATACGATCATGGGGTGTACCACAGTGGATGCGGAGGATATGGTGGCGCAGTATGAGGCGCAGAATGTGGAGTATCCTTCGGATGTCCTGACAGAGGGTGGTGCACCGGATATTGATTCGTTTTGCACGATTGTGATAGAGGAGGCGGATGCGGAGGGTGTCCGTGGAGAAGTTGTTTATGAGCAGGCGATGCTTGAGACTGGATGGCTGCAGTTTGGCGGGGATGCCAGCGCGGGGCAGTTTAATTTTTCCGGGCTTGGGACTACGGGTGGAGGCGTTGCCGGAAATTCTTTTCCGGATGTAAGGACCGGGATCCGGGCGCAGGTGCAGCATCTGAAGGCTTATGCCTCATCAGAGGATCTGAACCAGGCCTGTGTGGATAACCGCTTTCAATATGTTGCCCGGGAGAGTGCTCCTTATGTGGAATGGCTGGGGATTCAGGAGAATCCTTATGGAGGTGGCTGGGCTGCCGGGAGGAGTTATGGATATAAGCTTCGGAGCCTTCTGGCGGGTCTGAAAGGTGAGGAGTATGCCTGGCCGGAGAGCACGGAGACGGTGGAGAGGTAGTGGCGGACAGTAGTGGCGGAGGGGATGGCCCGGAAGGGAGTGAGGTTCTGTCCGCGGCCGGGCTTCGTCGGTGGCTGGTTCTAAGGCGCCGGGATTCTGCTAAAACCATTTTCCAAAAGCCAGAACTCGCGGCTTTTGCCGCTCAGACAGCTGACTTTTGAAAAATAACGCAGAAGTCCCGCCGCCTAAGATCCAGCACACCTCCTGCAGAGTCGTCCGCAGACAGAACCTCACTCCCTTCCGGGCCTGTGTGTTGGCCGTGGTAGGCTGTCTGGCTATACGGTAGGATGTGGATGAGGGACGGAGGCGGGCTTTGCCCTGTCCTGGTTAATAAAAATGGAGATGTAACCTTGAGGTTTAATTAAGGTTGCATCTCCGTTTTTGGTTTCGTATAAAATATTTCTGGGAATTATCTGGAAAAATATTTCGATATATTAGTTCAGTTCCAGGTTTTCAAGTTCCTGTGAAGGAAGCTTGGGTTCTGAGGTGTCTACGTATTTTTTGAGGGCTTTGGAGGTTTTGGCGAAGCCGGCGTTGGTTCCGGCGCCGCCGATGCAGCCTCCTGGGCAGGCCATGCCTTCGATCATGCAGTTTTTGATTTTGCCGGCTTTGGCGAGTGTGAGGACTTTTTTGCATTCGGCAAGGCTTTCTGCGTGTTCGATGTGTACGGGTACATCGGGGTAGTATTCTTTCAGGCAGTTTTCGATGGCTCCGGCTACGCCGCCTGCGATGGCGTATCCTCTTCCTGCTGCGGTTGCGGCCTGGGTTTCTTCCGGGAGTTCTTCGCAGGTGGATGGGGTGATGTTTTTGGCATCAAAGAGACCCCAGAGTTCTTCGAAGGTGATTACGAAGTCTACGTCACTTCTCACGGAATGGCGCATAGCTTCCAGTTTTTTGGAGGCGCATGGTCCGATGAAGACTACTTTGGCGTTAGGGTGTTCTTTTTTTACAATGCGGGCGGTTGCTACCATTGGGGTCAGCTCCTGGGAGATGTTGTCGATCATAGCTGGGAAGTATTTCTTTGCCATGACGGACCATGATGGACAGCAGGAGGTGAGGAGGAACGGGAGGTTGCCGGTGGCTACTTCTTTTGCGTAGTGGTGTGCTTCAGAGATGCAGCCGATGTCTGCGCCCAGTGCTACCTCATAAATGTTTGAGAAGCCCAGCTGTTTAAGGGCGGAGCGGAATTTGCCTGGGGTGACGTCTTCGCCGAACTGATTGATATAAGCAGGTGCAACTTCTGCAATGATCTCAGTTCCTTCACGGAGGGCGTGGGAGAGCTGGAAGATCTGGGATTTATCGGAGATGGCTCCGAATGGGCAGCTGACCATACACATACCACAGGATACGCATTTGTCCTGGTTGATGGAAGCTCTTCCCTGTTCATCACTTTCGATGGCTTTTACACCGCAGGCGCGTTCACATGGACGTTCTTTATGGGCGATGGCATCGTAAGGACAGACTGCTTTGCATCTTCCGCAGTGGATGCATTTGTCCTGATCGATAAATGATCTGCCGTCTACCATGGAGATGGCTCCTTTGGGGCAGGTGAGCATGCAGGGATGGGCAACACAGCCACGGCACATGTTGCTGACTTCATATTTGTTGGATTCGCATGCGGAACATGCGGATGGGATCACCTGCATAAGAGGTGGCTCGTAATATTTCTCATCAATGTTGCTGGCTTTTACGCCGTCAGTCAGATGGACAGAGCGGTTCTCCGGACGGAGAGAAAGGCCCATGGCCAGGCGGACACGTTCGCTTGCAACAGCTCTTTCGCGGTAGATACTTTCACGGTATTTCGCACGTTCTTCTACGATGTTGTAGGGAATGGATTCAATATCGTGGATCAGGGATTCGTCCGTGGATTCAAATCCGATCTTCGCAATTTCTGTAAAAATCTTTCTTCGGATCTGTTTAACTGGTGTGTCGAGATTTCGCATAGAGTTTCTCCTTTTCAAAATAAGATTAATAAAATGTTTTCCACGCACTTTTCTTTCATATTAAAGTAAATGAGAAATAAAATCAATAACAGGAAATGTTTTTTACCGGGAACATAAAGTAAATTTGTTCCTTTATTATCATAACTGTTAAAAATTGAACATTTTTTGGAGAAAATAGACACAAAACCAGTAAGCCATTGTAAACTTTTCAATATATTCTGAAAAAACCGAAAAAAGCACTTGTGGAAAATGACGATATAAGTTATAATTAAAAGCACAAAAATAGTGCAAAATAATGGTTTGCATAAACGCGCGGCACTGACAAAGTGTTAGAGTATCAACCTGTAATGGGAGCAGGCTGATCAAGTGGAAAATCTATGAGAAACAAGGAGGGAACCGAATGTTAGACCAGACGTATTACAAGAAAACGGATGAGATCATCGAGCACTACGGTCGGAAAGCTGCATCACTGATTCCGATCATGCAGGATATCCAGGCTGAGTATCGTTATCTCCCGGGAGAGCTTCTTACTTATGTTGCGGAACAGATTGGTGTAAAAGAAGCGAAGGCGTACAGCGTAGCCACTTTCTATGAGAACTTTTCCTTTGAACCGAAAGGCAAGTACATTATTAAGGTATGTGATGGTACTGCCTGTCATGTACGTAAGTCCATGCCTGTTAAGGAAGCCATGCTGAAAGAGCTTGGACTGACCCATAAGAAACATACAACGGATGATATGCTTTTTACAGTTGAGACTGTTTCCTGTCTGGGTGCATGTGGACTGGCACCGACACTGACTGTAAATGATGAAGTTCACCCGAAAATGACTCCTGAGAAGGCTGTTGAGCTTTTAAATGAATTGAGAGGTGAGAGCGTATGAGTATAACCAGTATGGAAGATCTGAAAAACAAACAGGCTGAGGTTAAGAAGAATCTTGATGGCTATACCTGCCGTGTTCTCGTCTGTTCCGGTACCGGATGTATCGCTTCCGGTGCTCAGAAGATTTACGAAGAAATGTCAAGACTCTGTGAAGGTATCGAGGGTGTTGCGGTTGAGATGCAGAAGGATGTTCCTCATGTAGGTATCGTTAAGACCGGATGCCAGGGATTATGTGAACTTGGACCTCTTATGAGAATTGAGCCATATGATTATCAGTATGTTCATGTTCAGGTAGATGACTGCCGCGAGATCGTAGAGAAAACCGTGATCTGCGGACTGCCGGTTGACCGTCTGTTCTATCGTCATAATGATGAGGCCTGTCCACATCCAAGCGATATTCCGTTCCTGAACCAGCAGACAAGGATCGTTCTTGAGAACTGTGGTAAGATCGATGCAGAGTCTATTGATGAATATATTTCCGTAGGTGGATTTTCCGCTATGGCGAAGGCTTTCTTTGAGATGACCCCGCAGGGCGTTATTGATGAGATCACAAAATCCGGTCTCCGTGGCCGTGGTGGTGCAGGTTTCCCTGCTGGCAAGAAATGGTCACAGGTAGCACGCCAGCCGGAGAAAGTACGCTATGTAGTATGTAATGGTGATGAGGGTGACCCGGGAGCTTTCATGGATGGTTCCGTAATGGAAGGTGATCCTTACAAGATGATCGAGGGTATGGTGATCGCCGCTTATGCAGTAGGCGCAGAAGACGGTTACATTTATGTACGTGCCGAGTATCCTCTTTCTGTACAGAGACTTCGAATGGCCATTGAGCAGGCAGAGTCTTATGGCCTTCTTGGTGATAATATCCTTGGTTCCGGTATTAATTTCCACTTACATATCAACCGTGGTGCCGGAGCGTTCGTATGTGGTGAAGGTTCTGCCCTGACTGCATCCATCGAGGGTAACAGAGGTATGCCTCGAGTAAAACCTCCGAGAACTGTTGAGCAGGGTCTGTGGGGCAAACCTACGGTTCTGAATAACGTAGAGACTTATGCCAACGTACCGAAGATCATCCTTCAGGGTGCTGACTGGTTCCACACCATCGGTACAGAGGGAAGCCCTGGAACCAAGACCTTCTCACTTACCGGTTCCATTGAGAACACCGGTCTTATCGAGGTTCCAATGGGAACAAGCCTCCGTCATATCATTTATGATATCGGTGGTGGCCTTAAGAGTGGTGCTGCATTTAAGGGTGTACAGATCGGCGGTCCTTCCGGCGGATGTCTGATCGATGATCAGATCGATCATCCTCTTGATTTTGATTCTGTTAAAAAACTGGATGCCATCATGGGCTCCGGCGGACTTGTTGTTATGGATGAGAATACCTGTATGGTAGAGGTTGCACGTTTCTTCATGAGCTTTACACAGCGTGAGAGCTGCGGTAAATGTGTTCCTTGCCGTGAGGGTACCAAACGTATGCTTGAGATCCTGGAGAAGATCGTTGCAGGTAAAGGTGAGCTTTCCGATCTGGATGAGCTGGAAGAACTTGCAAACATGGTTCAGAGTATGGCTCTGTGCGGTCTTGGTAAGAGTGCGCCGCTTCCGGTCATCAGTACTCTGAAGCGTTTCCGTGACGAATATGTAGAGCATATCGTAGATAAGAAATGCCGTGCGAAGGTCTGCACGGCGCTCCGTCAATTCCATATCAATCCTGAGTTCTGTATCGGCTGTGGCAAGTGTGCGAAGAACTGTCCGGCAGGTGCGATTTCAGGAAAGATCAAGCATCCACATGTAATCAACAACGACGTATGTATCAAATGCGGTTCCTGTAAGGATAACTGTAACTTTGATGCGGTTTATGTGGAAGCATAGAAGGGAGGATATCTTATGGGTACAATGACAATTGACGGAAGAAAAGTAGAATTTACCGACGAAAAAAATGTCCTGACAGTCATCAGGAATGCCGGTATCAATATCCCCACACTGTGCTACCATTCAGAGCTTTCCACATTTGGAGCCTGTCGTCTCTGCACAGTTGAGGATGACAGAGGCAGGACTTTTGCATCCTGTTCCGAGCAGCCGAGAGATGGAATGGTGATCTATACCAACTCCGGCCGTATCAAGAAATATCGTAAACTGATCGTAGAGCTTCTGCTTGCAGCACATTGCCGTGACTGTACAACCTGTGTAAAGAGCGGTGAATGTATTCTTCAGGAGCTGGCACACCGCCTTGGTGTACGTAACATCCGTTTTGAAAATACGAGAGAGCAGCATGAGATCGATGAAAGCTCACCGTCCATTATCCGTGATCCGAATAAATGTATCCTCTGCGGTAACTGTGTACGTGCCTGTGAGGAACTTCAGGGAATCGGAGCTCTTGGTTTTGCGTTCCGTGGAACTGAGGCTATGGTCATGCCTGCATTTAACAAGAAGATCACAGAAACACAGTGTGTAAACTGTGGACAGTGTCGTGTTTACTGCCCGACAGGAGCTATTTCCATCCGTACACATATGGACGAGGTATGGGATGCTCTGGCTGATAAGGATACCCGTGTGGTTGCACAGATCGCGCCGGCAGTCCGTGTTGCAGTTGGTGATCATTATGGCCTTGCCAAAGGCAGAAGTGTAATGGGCAAGATCGTAAATGCTCTTCATAAGATGGGCTTTGATGAAGTCTATGATACAACCTTCAGTGCTGACCTTACCATTATGGAAGAGACCAAGGAGTTCTTAAACAGAGTGGAAAAAGGCGAGAACCTTCCACTCCTGACTTCCTGCTGTCCGGCATGGGTGAAATTTATCACCGATCAGTATAAGGAATACGTTCCAAATATCTCCACCTGCCGTTCCCCACAGGGAATGATGTCTGCAGTTATCAAGGAATACTTCCGTGATCCGGAGCATGCAGCAGGCAAGAAAACAGTTATGGTTTCCATTATGCCATGTACAGCCAAGAAGGCAGAGGCGATCCGGCCAAATAGCTTTACAGAAGGCGAGCAGGATACCGATATCGTTATCACAACCACAGAGCTTCTCCGCATGATCGACAACTTTGGTCTTGATTTTGCAACACTGGATCCGGAAGCATGTGATATGCCATTTGGATTTGGTTCCGGCGGTGGTGTTATCTTTGGTGTTACCGGTGGTGTTACCGAGGCCGTTCTTCGAAGACTGAGTCCGGATCACAGCAAGGAAGCCATGCATGAGATCGCAGAGTGCGGTGTCCGTGGTGAAGAGGGAATCAAGGAATTTACCGTGCCGTATAAAGGAATGGACATCAATGTATGCGTTGCCAGCGGCCTTGCAAATGCAAGAACTGTTATGGAACGTGTGAAGAACGGTGAGGCAAATTATCATCTGATCGAGGTTATGGCGTGTCGTCGCGGATGTATCATGGGTGGTGGTCAGCCGACCAGATCCGGTGACAGGACCAAGGCAGCCAGAGCAAGGGGTCTGTATAATGCAGATAATACCATGATCATCAAGAAATCCGATGAGAACCCACTGGTTCTGGAGCTTTATGAGGGACTCCTCAAAGGCAAAGAGCATCATCTGCTTCACAATGAGTTCTATATCAAAGACTGATATAAGGAATACAAAGAGCTGCTGTTCCCGGTGAACAGCAGCATATAAGAAGCCTCCCGGGCATATACTGTGGTATGCGGGAACTGTCCTTTTTAAGACGTTTCCCGGAACTTACAGGCCAGTATATGCAGGGAGGCTTTTTTATATGGAAAACTTTCAGGTTTACCGTGATATCCAGGCGCGGACGGGCGGGGATATCTACATAGGGGTTGTGGGCCCGGTTCGTACAGGAAAATCCACATTTATCCGGAGATTTATGGAGCTGGTGGCATTGCCATCGATCAGTGAGGGAAAAAGAGCAGAGCTTCAGGATGAACTGCCACTTAGCGGTGCCGGAAAAATGATTACCACCGTAGAACCCAAATTTATTCCAAAAGAAGCAGTGGAAGTATCCATAGGGGAAAACCAGAAAATCCGGGTAAAACTTATTGACTGTGTAGGTTTTCTGGTAAAAGATGCATCCGGAAATGTGGAAGAGGGCAGGGAGCGGATGGTTAAAACTCCCTGGCAGGAAAAAGCGATCCCGTTTCATGATGCAGCCCGCATCGGGACGGAAAAAGTGATCAGCCAGCATTCCACCATCGGAATTGTAGTCACAACAGACGGAAGCTTCGGGGAGATCCCCAGAGAAAATTTTATCCCGGCAGAGGAACAGACCATAAAAGAACTGAAAGCCCAGGGAAAACCATTTCTGATTCTGGTAAATTCCCAGACTCCATACAGCGAGGAAACCGGAAAAACCGTAAAAAATTTGGAAGAGAAATATGGAGTATCCGTTCTGGCAGTAAACTGTGAACAGCTCCGTAAAGAAGATGTGACCAGAATCCTGGAAAAAATCCTCTATGAGTTTCCAGTCAGTGAGATTGAACTGTTTGTTCCGAAGTGGGTGGAAATGCTTTCTCCGGAACATGAAGTCAAAGCAGCACTGTTAAAGGAGATCCGGGAAAAGATGACCGGACTTACCCATGTGCGGGATGTAACCAGAGAATCGGTACATCTGGAAAGTCCGTACGTGGAAGACACACTTCTTGAGCAGGTCAGCCTTTCCGACGGAACGGTCCGTATCCGGATCGCAGTAAAAGACATTTATTATTATCAGATGCTCAGTGAAATGAGCGGAATCTCCATGGAAAGCGAATATGAGCTGATCCAAACCATGAAAGAACTGGCCGGAATGAAGGAGCAGTTTGTAAAAGTCCAGGCAGCCCTGGAGGCGGTAAAAGGTACTGGCTATGGGGTGGTGGTGCCGGAGCTTTCCGAGATCACCATTGAGGAACCGGAAGTGATCCGCCAGGGAAACAAATTCGGAGTGAAGATCCGGTCAAAAAGCCCTTCCATCCATATGATACGGGCAGGAATCGAAACGGAGATCGCCCCCATTGTCGGTACGGAGCAGCAGGCAGAAGATCTGATAAAGTATATCAAAGAAAGTCCTGACCGGGGAGAAAGTATCTGGGAGACCAACATTTTCGGAAAATCCATCCAGCAGCTGGTAGAGGATGGGATCAAGAACAAACTGGCCATGATCAGCGAAGAAAGCCAGGTAAAACTCCAGGATACCATGCAGAAGATCGTAAACGACAGCAAAGGCGGCTTGGTTTGTATTATCATATGAACAAAATTACGAAGCAATTTTGTTCATGAGCATGTAGCGAGGCGGAATGCGAATATCCTCTTTGCAGTGAAAAAGGACGTTCTTCAGCAGACGTCCTTTTTCTGATGCTGTTTTTTCCATTCCGCAATAAACTGAAGCTGTTCCTGGTCGGAAAGCTCCTGGGAAGCAGCATCGTTACCTGCCGCAGCACAGCAGAAAAGAATAAATATCTGAATCCCGAAGAATACAAGAAAAAAGAGAAGCATAGAAAAACCTCCTTTATTTTTCAGATATGTTAAGCATTGGAGAAAATACTGGATTTTATACATTCTATGAAAAAAAGCACAAAGATATTTTAACGGTTTTCAGTTGCCATTGGACTGTAACCGGAATAAATTAAAGAGAAATCATCTGTCCGGCAGGAGATTTTTTGTTTATGTATAAAAGAAAATATACCGGAAAAGGAATCGGTGTAGCCGTACTGGATACAGGAATTTTTCCGCATATAGATTTTGGCAGGCGTATTTTGGCATTCTGTGATTTTACAGAAGGAAAATCAGGTCCCTATGATGATAACGGACATGGAACCCATGTTAGCGGGATTTTGGGCGGGGACGGCACGGCATCCCAGGGCAGATATAAAGGGGCAGCTCCAGGATGTGGCATTGTTGCGCTTAAAGTTCTAGACCGTTTCGGAAATGGCAGCCGGGAAGATGTACTTCGGGCTTTTCAGTGGATTGAAGATTTTGGGAAAATTTATAATATCCGCATTGTCAATATTTCGGTAGGAACAACTTCGCGCAGCGCAAATGAACAGACGGATCTTCTTATAGGTGTGGAACAGTTGTGGGATAAAGGTTTCATAGTAGTGGCAGCCGCCGGAAACCAGGGGCCTGGGGACGGCACAGTGACAGCACCGGGAAGCAGCCGGAAGATTATTACCGTAGGTTCCAGTGATATGCTGCAGGGAAACAAGGCAGTTTCCGGAAGAGGACCTACCTTTGAGTGTGTATGCAAGCCGGATCTGGTAGCTCCGGGAAATCGTGTGACTTCCTGTGCACCGGGGCTTCCCTATACGTACCGGATAAAGAGCGGAACTTCCATGTCAACTCCGCTGGTATCTGGAGGAATTGCCTGTCTTCTGGAAAAAGAGCCGCAGCTTTCCAACGTGGAAGTGAAGATGTTGTTAAGAGAAAGCACGGATGATATGGGACTTCCCAGAAATCAGCAGGGATGGGGTAAATTTAACTGTGAAAAATTAATAAAAAACTAAATTATTATACAATTCTTATAAACATAGTGTGGTAAAGCATAAAAGCGTTGACGGAAATGAAAAATATGAGTACAATGTACAGTAAAAGTGCCAAAGAAAGATTCTAAAGGAAAGAGCACCTGGAATCCGGACAGGAGAATAAACCTCAAAAGGAGAAAATAATATGGAAAAAATCAAAATGCAGACACCTTTAGTTGAGATGGATGGAGACGAGATGACACGTATCCTGTGGCAGATCATCAAAGACGAACTTCTCACACCATATCTGGAACTGAATACAGAGTATTATGATCTTGGCCTTGAACACAGAAACGAGACAGACGATCAGGTGACAATTGATGCGGCAGAAGCAACCAAGAAATACGGAGTTGCAGTAAAATGTGCCACCATCACACCCAATGCAGCCAGAATGGAAGAGTATGATCTGAAAAAAATGTACAAGAGTCCGAATGGAACAATCCGTGCCATCCTGGACGGAACCGTATTCCGTGCTCCGATTGTGGTAAAAGGAATTGAGCCATGCGTAAAGAACTGGGTGAAACCGATCACACTTGCACGTCATGCATATGGTGACATCTATAAAAATACAGAATTTTATATTGATAAACCAGGAGATGCATATCTTGTATTTGAGGGCGAGGACGGAGAAGAACGTAAAGAACTGATCCAGCATTTTGACGGAGCAGGTGTTCTCCGTGGCATGCACAACCTGGACGATTCCGTAAAGAGTTTTGCAAGAAGCTGCTTTAATTATGCACTGGATACCAAGCAGGATGTATGGTTCGGAAGCAAGGATACGATTTCCAAGACATATGATGGAAGATTTAAAGAGATTTTCCAGCAGATTTTTGAGGCAGAGTTTAAAGATAAATTCGAAGAAGTCGGCCTGACTTACTTCTACAGCCTGATCGATGATATCGTAGCCCGTGTTATGAAAGCAAACGGCGGATTTATCTGGGCATGCAAGAACTACGATGGAGATGTTATGAGTGATATGGTTTCTTCTGCATTTGGTTCTCTTGCAATGATGACTTCCGTACTGGTATCTCCGAAAGGATATTTCGAGTATGAGGCTGCTCACGGAACGGTTCAGAGACATTATTACCGTCATCTTGAGGGAAAAGAAACCTCCACAAACTCTGTGGCAACAATCTTTGCATGGACAGGAGCACTCCGCAAGAGAGGAGAGCTGGACGGAAATGAAGCACTTGCTGACTTTGCGGGAAAACTGGAAAAAGCAACACTGGATACCATTGAGAGCGGAAAGATGACAAAAGACCTTGCGCTGATCACTTCCCTGAAAGATGTACAGGTGCTGAACAGTAAAGAATTTATCCTTGCTGTCAAAGCAAGACTGGATGAGTTAATGGCATAAATAACAGAAATTTTCAAAATTTCCAGTAATTTCATAAAAATAAAAAAGCTGCACCGGAAGATCCTAAGATGGATTCCGGTGCAGTTTTTTATGGTGGATATAAAAAATATACCCTGTTTAGAATCAGATCGAAGCGTCCATGGCCTGCTGTACATGATCTACGAGAATCTGGCGGATTTTCGGATATTCGCCAAGACCCTTCAGTACGGGAGTTACCTCATACCCTTCCGAGGAAAGGCGGTTCATCCAGGAATCCGGATCTTCACCGGCCAGATCGTTCTGTGCATGATCGCCTGCTACGATCATAAAAGGAGCAAGGACAATCTTTTTTGGCTGAAAGCTGTCCGCAGCCCGGAGAAGAGAATCCAGGGCAGGATAAGCCTCAACAGTTCCGAGAAAGATATTTTTATGTCCCATATCTTTAAAACGATAATCCAGGGCAGCATAAACAGAATTTGCATAATGCTCGGTTCCGTGTCCCATAAGAACAAGGGCTGTTTCCTGGTCCATACCCTGAAACTCATCGGCAACAGCCTGGACGACAGCCTGGTTATCTTCTTCTGTGGTAAGAAGAGGATTTCCGAAAACAATACTTGAAAACCGGTCACGGAAAGAAAGAGCGTCTGCTTTCATCTGGTCGTTTTCAATTCCGTTGATTACATGGGTAGGCTGCACGATCACATCAGTAACTCCATCGAGAAGCATCTGTTCCATGGCTTCCTTTACGGTGTGTATGATGATTCCGTCACGTTTTTTTAATTTGGCAATGATCATCTTGCTTGTCCAGGCACGATAGGCCGGACAGGCAGGAAACGCATCGGCGATATCACGTTCGATGGCGTCAATGGTTCGTTTACGGGTGTTCTCATAGCTTGTACCAAAACTGACTATGAGGATTGCTTTTTTTGAAGCTGCATTCATACAGGGATTTCCTCCATCCTGAAATATATTTTCCGCATTTTCTACCTGAAGTTATTATAAAAGGAGGGTACAGGATTGTCAATCGTAGTTGACTTTCCGGGCGGAAATGTTTATCATTATAAAAGACTGTGGACATATGAAAAATGTACGGGAATACAGTTATATAAGTGCGAATATTCGCTTGACATATCGGTGGTGGATGAAACCACCTGGAAACAAAGGAGAACGAAAGACATGAGTATATTCATGCTTGGAATTGACCATAATATGGCACCTGTGGATATCAGAGCTCTTTTTGCCTTCACCAGGAAGAATACCGGTGAGGCACTGCTTAAGCTGAAAAAAGAGCCAGGGATCTGTGGGTGTATTATTCTGTCAACCTGCAACCGGCTGGAACTCTGGGTAAGCACGGAAGAAAATGAAAAACCGGAACTCTATCAGTGGCTTTGCAGGCTGAAGGGAATTGAAGGGGAAGAATACCGAAAATACTTTATCAGCCGAGAAAATGAGGAGGCTGTAGAGCATCTTTTTTATCTCACAAGCGGACTGAAATCTCAGATTCTGGGAGAGGACCAGATCCTTACCCAGGTAAAAGACGCGTTGAGTTTTGCAAGGGAAGAGTTTACTACAGACAGCGTTCTGGAGGTGCTGTTCCGGATGGCTGTAACTGCAGGAAAGAAGATCAAGACAGAGGTTCCTTTTTCCCACGGAAATCCTTCTGTGATCCATCAGGCAATCCGCTTTCTTGAGGAGGGCGGATACCATGTAAGAAATAAAGTCTGTATGGTAATCGGAAACGGTGAAATGGGAAAAATGGCAGCACAGACACTCAGGGAGGCCGGTGCGGATGTGACGGTTACAATCCGTCAGTACAGAAGCGGAGTGGTAAACATTCCGGTTGGATGCAGCAGAATCAACTATGGGGAAAGAATGGACTATCTGCCGGAATGTGATCTGGTTGTCAGTGCGACGGCAAGTCCCAACTATACACTGACGGAAGAACTGTTTGAGGATGTACGGGTGGAACGGCCAATGATTCTTATTGATCTGGCAGTCCCGAGAGATATTGATCCGGAGATCCGAAAGAAAGAAAATATCACACTTTATGATATGGACAGCTTCCGTACCAGTGAAACGCCGAAGGAACTTGCTGATAATCTGGAAGCAGCAGGAAAAATTGTAAAAGAGCAGATGGAAGAATTTTCCCAGTGGCTGGATGGCCGTGATATTATTCCACGTATTCAGGAAATCAAAGCCGATGCAGTGGAAGATCTGAACTTAAGAATTGAAAAAATATTCCGGAAAACTCCCATGGAAGATTCAGACAGGGAGAATCTGAAAAAAGCAGTGGATACGGCAGCCGGAAAGGTTGTGAACAAGCTGATCTTCGGACTTCGTGACAGCCTGAACCAGGATGTTTTTCTGGAATGTGTGGAAGGACTGGAGAAACTTTATGAAGAATAAACCGTATTTCCCCATGTTTATTGATCTGTCAGACAAGAATATTGTTGTGGCAGGCGGCGGTAATATCGCCACCAGACGGGTAAAAACACTTCTGAAATTTACAAGAAATATCACAGTCGTGGCAACAAAAGTTACACAGGAACTTATGGATCTTGGAAAAGCCGGGACCGTAAATTTACATATCCGCCCTGTAAAGCGTTCTGATTTTGCCAGTGCCTACATGGTGATTGCGGCCACCAATGACTGGAAATTAAATGATGAGATCCACCGTGTCTGTAGGGAGGAGGGCATTTATGTAAATGTAGCCTCCGACCGTGAATCCTGTGATTTTTATTTCCCGGGTATCTATATGAGAGATGAAATGGTAGTAGGAGTTACAGCCAGCGGTCTTGACCACAAAAAGGCAAAGCGTGTCAGGGAAGAAATTCAGAAAACGCTGGAAAAGGTACTGAAGGAGCAGGATGATGAAGACGAAGAAAAGTAAGATTATAATTGGCAGCAGGGAGAGTAAACTTGCGGTACTCCAGAGTGAAATGGTTCGTGATTATATAAAAGAAAAAAATCCGGAAATGGAAGTGGAGATTCTTACCATGAAAACTACCGGGGATATCATTCTGGACCGCACCCTGGATAAGGTTGGTGGAAAGGGCCTTTTTGTGAAGGAACTGGATAAAGCACTGATGGACGGAAGGAGTATTCTTTCCGTACACAGCCTCAAAGATATGCCTATGGAAGTTCCGGAAGAACTTCCCCTTCTGGCTTTTTCCAGAAGAGAAGATCCAAGAGATGTTCTGGTACTTCCGGAGGGAGTTTCCAAACTGGATAAAAGCAAACCTCTTGGATGTTCCAGTCTGAGACGTACACTTCAGCTTAAGAAACTGTATCCGGATATGGAGGTCAAAAGTATCCGTGGAAATCTTCAGACAAGACTCCGGAAACTGGATGAGGGTCAGTACAGTGCTCTGATCCTGGCAGCGGCCGGGCTTAAGAGACTTGGACTGGAATCCAGGATCAACCGGTATTTTACAGCAGATGAGATCATTCCGGCAGCAGGTCAGGGAATCCTTGCGGTACAGGGACGAAAAGGCGAGGACTACAGTTTCCTGAACGGTTACTGTGATGAAGAAGCCTGGGCCGTGGGAAGTGCGGAGCGTGCCTTTGTAAAGCTTCTGGATGGAGGCTGTTCTTCTCCGGTAGCTGCCCACGGGGAAATTTCCGGGGATGAACTTTATCTCAGAGGACTTTATTATAATGAAAAAGACGGTTCCTATGTAACCGGAACACTGCGTGGTAATAAGGCAGATGCGGAAAGCTTAGGCAGGGAACTGGCAGAAACTCTTCGAAAAAAAGGAGAAAACAGATGAAAACAGGAAAAGTATGGCTGGTAGGAGCGGGTCCTGGCGATATCGGCCTTTTTACATTAAAAGGCCTCAAAGTGCTGGAACAGGCAGATGTGGTCGTTTATGACAGTCTGGTAGGTCAGGGAGTTCTGTCAAGAATCCCGGAAAATGCCAGGCTGATCAATGTAGGCAAACGTGCCAGTCACCATATCATGCGTCAGGAAAATATCAATCAGGTACTTCTTGAGGAGGCACAGAAGGGGCTTCGTGTGGTACGCCTGAAAGGCGGAGATCCATTCCTCTTTGGAAGAGGAGGAGAGGAGCTGGAGCTTCTTCGGGAGAATGGGATCCCTTATGAGGTGGTTCCGGGAGTTACTTCTTCCATTGCAGTACCGGCATATAACGGGGTTCCGGTAACACACAGGGATTTCTGTTCCTCAGTCCACATCATCACAGGACATAAGAGAGCCGGAGAAGAATATGACATTGATTTCCGTGCACTTGTTGATACAAAGGGAACGCTGGTATTTCTGATGGGCGTTTCCGCACTTCCGGATATCTGTGCCGGTCTTATAAATGCAGGTATGGAAAAAGATATGCCTGCGGCAATCCTGCAGAAAGGAACGACAGCTGGCCAGAAGCGGATCGTGGCTACAGTTTCCACCCTGGAAGAAGAGGTAAAGCGCCAGGGAATTGAGACACCGGCGATCATAGTAGTAGGTAAGGTATGTACACTGGCAGAAAAATTTGGCTGGTATGAAGAACTGCCTCTTGCAGGCTGGAAAGTTCTTGTCACGAGGCCAAAAGAACTGGTTTCCAGAACTGCGGACAAGCTTCGTGAAAAAGGAGCGGAGGTTCTGGAACTTCCAGCGATCCGTACGGTTCCTATGGAAGACCAGAGCCGCCTTTATCAGGCAATGGATCAGCTTGAAACCTATCAGTGGCTTGTATTTACCAGCCCTACAGGAGTAAGAGTATTCTTTGAGGAACTTGTCCGTCATGGAAAAGATATCCGTGCTATGGGAAGCATCCGTCTGGCAGTGATCGGTGAGGGAACAAAAAAGGCTCTGAAAGAAAGAGGCCTTCTGGCAGATTTTGTGCCGTCTGTATATGACGGGGATACCCTTGGAAAGGAACTTTCAGAGATCCTTTCCGGCGGAGAAAAAATTCTCATCCCGCGGGCGGAAAAAGGTAACGAAAAGCTTACGGAATTTCTTGCACAGGCAGGGGCTCAGGTTGAGGATATTCCAACTTATCAGACTCTTTACGAAAAGAGCCAGCTCATTGATGAGAAAAAGGAATTTGAGACAGGACAGATCAGCTGTGCAGTATTTACAAGTGCCTCCACTGTGAAAGGTTTTGTGGAGGGAACAAAAGGACTGGATTATTCAAAGGTTAAGGCGGCCTGCATCGGCAGACAGACGAAGGCGGCAGCTGAGAGCTTTGGAATGAAAGCATATATGTCAGAAAAAGCCACCATTGACAGTCTTGTCAAGCTGGTGGAGGATATGAAAAGGAGCGAATGATCATGGAACTGACAAAAAGACCAAGAAGATTAAGAGGCAGCGAAAACCTTCGTAAGATGGTACGAGAGACAAGAATGGATAAATCTTCTCTTATGTATCCTATGTTTGTAATGGAAGGAGAGAATAAGGAGGAAGAAATTCCGTCCATGACCGGGCAGTACCGTTACAGCCTGGACCGTCTTCCCTATAAACTGGAGCAGCTTTCCAAAGCCGGTGTTGGCAGTGTAATGTTTTTTGGTATTCCTGACCATAAGGATGAAGTGGGCAGCGGTGCCTATGATTCGGAGGGAATTGTTCAGAGAGCTCTTCGCATTGCAAAAGAGAAATTCCCGGAACTTTATTATGTAACAGATGTATGCATGTGTGAGTACACTTCCCATGGACACTGTGGCGTTCTCTGCGGCCATGATGTGGACAATGACAAAACACTGGATCTTCTTGCAAAAACAGCACTTTCCCACGTAGAGGCAGGAGCGGATATGGTAGCACCTTCCGATATGATGGATGGCCGTGTTGCAGCAATCAGGGAGTGCCTGGATAAAGCCGGACATTATACAACTCCGATTATGTCCTATGCGGTAAAATATGCTTCCGCATTTTATGGCCCGTTCCGTGAAGCGGCTGATTCTGCTCCGTCTTTTGGTGACAGAAAGAGTTACCAGATGGACCCGCACAACAGCAGAGAAGGCCTGAAAGAAGCCCTTACAGATGTTGAGGAAGGCGCAGACATCATCATGGTAAAACCGGCTCTTGCATATCAGGATATGATCTGGCAGGTAAAGGAAGCCACCAATGTACCAGTTGCAGCATACAGTGTCAGTGGTGAATATGCCATGGTAAAAGCTGCAGCCGCAAATGGCTGGATTGATGAGGAAAGAATCGTAGGCGAGATGGCTACCGGAGCATTCCGTTCCGGCGCACAGATCTATCTTACCTACTATGCAGAACTTCTGGCAAGACTTATGGATGAAGGGAGAATCGGCTGATGACAAAATCAGAACAGTTATTTGAGCGTGCGGTAAAAAGAATACCGGGAGGCGTAAACAGCCCGGTAAGATCTTATGGAGCTATCGGTGAGGCACCTCGTTTTATTGAAAAAGCAGATAAATGTTACATCTATGATGTGGATGGAAACCGCTATGTGGATTATATTGATTCCTGGGGCCCGATGATCCTGGGACATAATTTCCCGGAGATCCGTGAAAGCGTGATCAAAGCCTGTGAAAATGGCCTGAGCTTTGGATGCGCTACGGAAATTGAAGTGGAGATTGCAGAATTTATCTGTGAGCATATTCCGCATGTAGATATGATTCGTATGGTAAACTCCGGAACAGAGGCTGTTATGAGTGCCATCCGTGCGGCAAGAGGTTTCACCGGAAAAGACAAGATCATCAAATTTGCAGGCTGCTACCACGGACACAGTGACTGCCTTCTGGTAAGTGCCGGTTCCGGTGTCATGGCAAGCGGTATTCCGGACAGCGCCGGTGTTCCCAAGGGCTGCACACAGGATACCATGACTGCAACCTACAATGATGCGGCCAGCGTGGAAGCGCTTCTCAAACAGGAAGAGGGAAATGTGGCAGCAGTGATCGTGGAAGCAGTAGGAGCAAACATGGGTGTGGTCCCTCCGAAGCCAGGCTTCTTAAAGCGGCTTCGTGAGCTTTGCGATGAGCACAATTGTCTGCTGATCTTTGATGAGGTAATCACAGGATTCCGTCTTGCCTTTGGCGGAGCCGCAGAGTATTTTGGCATTCGCCCGGATCTTGTCACCTATGGAAAAATCATCGGCGCAGGAATGCCGGTAGGTGCATATGGCGGCCGCAAAGAGATCATGGATCTGATCTCACCGTGTGGTCCTGTATACCAGGCAGGTACCTTAAGTGGAAATCCGGTTGCCATGGCAGCAGGATTCACACAGCTGAAATATCTCTATGAGCATCAGGAGATCTATAAAGAGCTGGCAGTAAAAGGCGAGAAACTTTACGGCGGACTGAAGACAATCGTGGAGGAAAAAGGTCTTCCATATCAGGTAAATTATGATTCTTCCCTGGCAAGTATCTTCTTCACAGATCAGGAAGTAAAAGATTATGTTTCCGCAAAAACCTCCAACCTGGATCTTTTTGCAAAATATTTCAAGGGAATGCTGAAACGTGGCATCCATCTTGCGCCGTCCCAGTTTGAGGCAATGTTCCTTTCCACAGCACACACAGATGAAGTGATTGATGAAACTCTGGAAGCAATGAGAGGCGCCCTGGGAGATCTGTAATTTCCGCAAAAAAATGATTTTGCACAGGAATTTACACAAAGATAGTAGGATGGTAACTTGTTCTTCAAAAAACTTTGTGATAAAATAAACACAAAAATACGTAATGAATGTGAAAGCAGGAGGCCAGAGCTTATGGGAAAAAAGAAGTACGTGGCTTACGTGGGAACATATACCCATGGAACCAGTAAGGGAATTCAGGTATACGATGTAGATGTAGAGAACGGAACACTGACAGAGCGCAGTGAGGTAGAGGTCAGCAATGCATCTCATCTGGCAGTTTCCAAAAACGGTAAATATCTGTACTCCATCGAGGATGAAGGTGTGGCTGTATTCGAGAGAGATGAAAATGGAGATCTTTCCCGTATTAACAGCGTAGATATTAACGGAATGCGAGGCTGTTATCTTGCAACAGATGTAGACGGAAGATATCTTTATGTAGCAGGTTACCATGATGGCAAGGTAACGGTTGTACATACCCATAAAGACGGACGTCTGGGAAGCGTTATGGACGGTGTTTTCCATAAAGGACTTGGAAGTGTGGCAGAACGTAACTTCCGTCCACATGTAAACTGTGTCCGCCCTACACCGGATAACAAATATCTCTGTGCGGTAGATAATGGCATTGATCAGGTGAAAATTTACAGGATCAACAAGAAGAAAGATAAGCTGGAACTTGTGGATATTCTTCGCTGCCCGAGAGAGAGCGGCCCTCGTATTATCCGTTTCAGTGATGACGGAAGATTTGCATATCTTCTTTTTGAGCTCAGCAATGAGGTTAAGGTATACAGCTATGACGGAAGCGGCAAGAACCCGGAGTTTCAGCTGCTCCAGAGTATTACCACTCTTGGAAAAGAAGATGCCAATGATGCGATTCACAACGCAGCATCAGGTATGTCTCTTTCTGCGGATGGCAAATATCTTTTCTGCACAACTGCAGGTGAGAACACAGTAACCATGTATGCGGTAGACCAGGAAACCGGCCTTCTGACCAAGAAATTTACTCTTCCGATCAGTGGTGATTATCCGAAAGATCTTATGATCTTCCCGGATAACAAACATATTGCCATTGCAAATCATGGAAGTAACAGTATTACTGTTTTTACAGTAGATTACGAAAAAAATATTATTATGATGAATGAGAAGCCAAGAAAGATCGAAACACCGAACAGCATCCATATCTGGCCGGTGCCGGGAGATGTGGATGGCATCTGCAAATGATTCTTTTCGGTAAATGACTGCAACGGCCAGATATCCGGATACAAAAACAGACTCAGGGATAAGCAATAAGATTCCCTGAGTCTGTTTTTTGCTGGAAAAGCATTTGGCATTACGGATGAATCCACGGATCTTTCAGGAATAAGGGCGGTTTTATCTGCGATAGAATTCGTGGATGCGGTCCATGCGTGCGCTCATATTGGCAAAAAGTGCATCGGTGATTGTGAGAGCTGCCATGGCTTCCACAACAACTACGGCACGTGGAACAATAACAGGATCATGGCGTCCTTTGATCTCGAGCTCCAGATTTTCGCCGGAGCTGGTTACGGTGGACTGGGGCTGGCTGATCGATGGTGTTGGTTTGATATGGGCACGGAGGATAATGTCACTGCCGTCACTCATACCGCCCATGATACCGCCTGCATGGTTGGAGGTCTTGGAAATGATGCCGTCTTTCTGGACAAAACCGTCGTTGTCTTCGGAACCGGTAAGACGTGTCACATTAATACCGTCACCGATCTCAACAGCTTTTACAGCACCGATGGACATGATCGCATGAGCAAGAGTGGCATCCAGCTTGTCAAAAACCGTATCACCCAGACCAGCAGGAACATTTTTGATCCGGCATTCAATAACACCGCCTGCACTGTCCTGGCTGTTGAGACACTGTTCGAGATAGGCGGATGCTTTTTCTGCCGCGTCGGCATCTGGCATGCAGAGGGCATTGTTTCGGATTTCTTCTTCTGAGAAAGACTGGATTTCCACAGGACCGATGGATTTTGCGTAGGTGGTAAACGTAATGCCACTCATGCGATAAAGCTTGAGGGCAAGGCCCCCGGCTGCCACACGTCCGGCGGTTTCCCTTCCGGAAGAACGTCCGCCTCCACGGTAATCACGGAATCCGTATTTCTGGTCAAAGGTAAAGTCTGCATGACCGGGACGGTAGGAGTATGCGATATTTCCGTAATCTCTGGAACGCTGGTCGGTATTGCGGATCAGAAGAGAAATTGGTGTGCCGGTAGTCCTTCCCTCAAAAACTCCGGAAAGGATCTCTACCAGATCTCCCTCCTTGCGAGCAGTTGTATAACGGCTCTGACCTGGCTTTCTCCGGTCAAGAAAAACCTGGATATCTTCTTCACAGAGAGAGAGGCCTGCCGGGCAGCCGTCGAGAACCGCACCGATAGCTTTGCCATGAGATTCTCCCCAGGTGGTAACTACGAATTTTTTTCCGAATGATGACTGACTCATTTGTATAACTTCCTTTCGTTGGAATTCTGGAATCATTATATAGGAAGCCGGAAAAAATGTAAAGAACGTGGAAAGCAGAATGAATTTTCATGTAAAGATTCTGTGAAATTATTTAAAAGCTTTTTTAAAAAGAAAATGTATGAATTGACAAAGCTATTTTGACTATTTATAATAAAAATGAATTTTGCCCTGGCAAAAGAAAAGCAAAAGAAGGGAAGTGGGAATCGTGGTAAGGATTTACAAGACAATAGACGGAGCCATCCACCAGATACAGGAACCGGAGGAAGGCTGCTGGATTGCGCTGACGAATCCGACGGCAACAGAGATTTTTGAATTTTCCGAGAAGTTTGATATAGAGGTTGACGATTTACGATCCCCTTTGGATGAGGAAGAACGGTCACGTATCGAAGTTGAGGATAATTATACACTGATCCTGGTTGACGTTCCTATGATCGAGGAACGTAATGACAAGGACTGGTATGGAACCATACCGCTTGGTATCATTGTGACAGGGTCTATGATCTTTACCATCTGTCTGGAGGACACACCGGTTCTGACCAGATTTATGGAAGGAAGAGTCCGGAGCTTTTTTACCTATATGAAGACCCGTTTTATTTTCCAGATCCTTTACAGAAATGCAAGTATGTACCTGCGTTATCTGCGTATCATCGACAAGAAAAGTGAGCAGGTGGAAGAAAAACTGCATCTTTCCACGAGAAATGAGGAGCTGATTGAGCTTCTGGAGTTGCAGAAATCTCTGACCTACTTTATCACATCCCTCCGGTCCAACGAGGTTGTGCTGGAGAAGCTTCTGAAGATAGACAGTATCAAAAAATATCCGGAAGATACGGATCTTCTGGAAGATGTCATCACTGAGAACAAACAGGCAATCGAAATGGCCAATGTGTACAGCGGAATTCTGAACGGAACCATGGATGCCTTTGCATCTATTATTTCCAATAATATGAATATTGTTATGAAAGTACTGGCAATTATTACCATTGTTATGAGTATCCCGACCATTGTGTTCAGTGCTTACGGAATGAACGTGGCTGGTTCCGGTATGCCGTTATCACAGAGTCCATGGGGCTTTCTGATCATTATCCTGTTTTCTGTGGCAATCAGTGTTGTGGCAGCGATCATTCTTTCCAAGAAGCGGTTTTTCTGATTTTCAAAAGTTTTCTGAAAGGAGATTTTAATGAAATTTATCGACAAACTAGAACGTAAGTTTGGAAGATTCGGAATACCCAATCTGACCGTTTACATCATCGGATGTTATGTGCTGGGATATTTTCTGGCCATGTTTGCTCCGGGAGTTTTGGATATGCTGAGTCTTGATATGTCCATGGTCATGAAAGGACAGATCTGGAGACTGGTGACATGGGTGATTTATCCGCCGTCCAGTGTGGGAGGAACCGGTAATCTTGTGATGTTCCTTCTCGCAATCTTTTTCTTCTATTATCCGATTGGTACTTCTCTGGAACGTACCTGGGGGACTTTCCGGTATACATTGTATATTTTTTCAGGACTTTTATTTACTGTGATCGCGGCAGTGCTTCTGTATGTATTTACAGGTGGCTATGTGATGATGAATGGGATTACCTATTCTCTTGGCGGTGGCATTTTTACCACATATTATATCAGTCTTTCCATTTTCCTTGCCTATGCAGTCACATATCCGGATCTTCAGCTGCTGCTTATGTTTGTGATCCCCATCAAGATGAAATGGATGGCATTTGTATATGGACTGTTTATTGCGTGGGATATCGTATCATATCTTAGAGTTGGACTTTGGGTAGGCGTTGTGCCGATTGTAGCATCACTTTTGAATTTTGTGATCTTTTATTTCAGTACGCGGGATATGAACCGTTACAATCCGAAGGAGATTCACAGGAGACAGCAGTTTAAGAAGGCCATGGCTCCGACCAGAACGGGCTATGGACCAGATGGAATTGCCAAGCATAAATGCGCGATCTGCGGACGTACCGAAAAGGATGATCCAAATCTGGAGTTCCGCTTCTGCTCAAAGTGCAAGGGAAATTATGAATATTGCCAGGATCATTTATTTACGCACAAACACGTACAGTAAAACGTAAAAAAAGAGGGAGGATATTCAATTATGAAAAGAACAAAGATCATCTGTACACTTGGACCTGCCAGCAACAACAGAGAAACTCTGAAGTCTCTTATGGAGAATGGAATGGATATTGCCAGATTCAACTTTTCTCACGGAGACCACGAGGAGCAGAAGGGCCGTGTGGACATGATCAAAGAGCTTCGTGAGGAGCTGGATATGCCGATCGCGATGCTTCTTGATACAAAGGGACCGGAAATCCGTACCAGACTTTTAAAGGACGGACAGAAGGTAAAACTGGAGTCAGGAAACCAGTTTGTACTTGGAATCGGTGATTTTGAAGGTGATGACAAAAAAGTTGCCATCACATATGAGACACTTTATAAAGATGTAAAACCAGGAAACAAGATTCTTATTGATGATGGTCTGATTGAGCTGGAAGTAAAAGAGATAAAGGGAACCGATATTATCTGTGAAATTTTAAACGGCGGTGAGCTTGGAGAGAAAAAGGGTGTAAATGTTCCTTACGTAAAAGTAAATCTTCCGGGAATCACAGAGCAGGATAAGAATGATATCCTTTTTGGTATCGAGCAGAAATTTGATTTCATTGCGGCATCTTTCGTCCGTTCCGCAGAAGTGATCCGTGAGATCCGCAAACTTCTGAATGATAACGGTGGAAAGGACATCGGTATTATCGCGAAAATTGAGAATGCAGAAGGTGTTGAGAATATTGATTCCATCATTGAAGCATCGGATGGTATCATGGTTGCCAGAGGAGATCTTGGCGTGGAGATTCCTGCAAGCCAGGTGCCGCACATCCAGAAAGAGATCATCCGTAAATGTAATGAACATTATACACCGGTTATCACAGCAACACAGATGCTGGATTCCATGATCCGTAATCCCCGCCCGACACGTGCGGAGGTAGCGGACGTTGCCAATGCGATCTACGATGGAACCGATGCGATCATGCTTTCCGGTGAGACAGCAGCTGGTAAATATCCGGTTGATGCTCTTCAGATGATGGCGGAGATCGCAGAGATGACAGAACCGCATCTGGATTATAAGGTATTTATTGAACATCGTTCCATGGATGGAAGAGAGAAGATCTCCAGTGCAGTTGCACTTGCAACAGTCCGCACTGCGAAGAATCTGAAGGCAAATGCCATCGTGACGCCGACCATGAGTGGAAATACAGCCAGACTGATTTCCAATTTCCGCCCGAAGGTTCCGATCTATGCCATTACACCGAACTCAACCATCCAGCACAAACTTCAGCTGATCTGGGGTGTAACACCTCTGAAAGGATATCAGAGAGATACCACGGACCATATCATGTCTCAGGCTATGAATGTTGTCCGCAGCCGTCATCTGATCCATAAAGGAGACCTTGTTGTATTTACAGCAGGAGACCCTGCGACCAACATGACAAACGGTCATGGTGCAGTGACAAATATGATGCACGTGATCGAGGCAGAATAAGACCGGGGGTTCGTTAGGAACAGCGGTCGGAAAACAGGAGATGCAGTTATTATGAAAAAAGTACCATTTGTGACACTTGAGAAACTCAACGAGATTACCGAAAAATATCCGACACCCTTCCATCTTTATGATGAGAAGGGAATCCGTGAGAATGCAAAAGCCCTGAAAGAGGCTTTCGCCTGGAATAAAGGATTCAAGGAGTTTTTTGCGGTAAAAGCAACACCGAACCCGTATCTGATTAACATTCTTCAGGAGTATGGCTGCGGCTGTGACTGCTCCTCCGCCACAGAGCTTATGATGGCAAAAGCAGTGGGCTGCAAGAAGGGCGATATCATGTTCTCTTCCAACGACACACCGGAGAAAGAGTTCAAATATGCAGATGAGATCGGTGGAATCATCAACCTTGATGATATCACACATATTGAGAGCGTAGAGAGAGTTCTCGGAAGAATTCCGGAAGTGATCAGCTGCCGTTATAACCCAGGTGGAGTATTCAAGATCAGCAACGGTATCATGGATAATCCTGGAGATGCAAAATACGGAATGACTACCGAGCAGATCTTTGATGCATTCCGTATCCTGAAATCCAAAGGTGCCAAAGAATTCGGAATCCATGCATTCCTTGCCAGCAACACCGTAACCAACGACTACTATCCGATGCTTGCAAAAGTTATGTTTGAGCTTGCCGTGAAGCTTCAGAAAGAAACAGGTGCACACATTAAATTTATCAACCTTTCCGGTGGTATCGGAATTCCTTATAAACCGGATCAGGAGCCAAACGATATCCGTGTGATCGGTGAGGGTGTCCGCAAGGTTTATGAAGAAGTCCTTGTTCCGGAGGGAATGGGTGATGTTGCGATCTATACAGAGCTTGGCCGTTTCATGATGGGACCGTATGGCTGCCTTGTCACAAAAGCGATCCATGAGAAACATACACACAAGGAGTATATCGGTGTAGATGCCTGCGCAGTAAACCTGATGCGTCCGGCTATGTATGGTGCTTATCATCACATTACCGTTATGGGGAAAGAGAATGAGCCGTGCGACCATAAATATGATGTGACAGGTTCCCTCTGTGAGAACAATGATAAATTTGCCATTGACCGTATGCTTCCGAAGATCGATATGGGAGATCTTCTTGTGATCCACGATGCAGGCGCTCATGGTTTTGCAATGGGCTATAACTACAATGGTAAACTGAAATCTGCAGAGATCCTTCTTCATGAGGATGGCAGCTTTGAGATGATCCGCCGTGCCGAGACACCAAGAGATTATTTTGCAACATTTGACTGCTTCCCTGTTTTTGAAAAACTTCTTCAGGATGAAGACGAACTGAAATAAAATAGCAGAAAGATATAGAAATAGCCTTCCATGCATCTTGGTAATGATGCAGGAAGGCTGTTTTATATTTAAGCGTCTGGTAAGAACTGTAAGATCGCTGGCAGGGTCAAATGCAGGGTTACTGCGTCTTGCTGCCGGAGATTTCTGCCATGGCTTTTTTAAACTCAAAGAAAAACAGGATGGCAGTGAAGGTAACAGCCAGGATATCTGCAACCGGCTCAGCCATATAAACTGCATTTGTTTGATCAGCACGGAAAATATTGGGCAGGATATAGATCAGCGGGATGACCAGCACAAATTTCCGGACAATAGCCACAATGATGGAATCCTTGGCTCTGCCAAGGGAGATAAAGGTCATCTGGCAGGCAATCTGGATACCAAAGATAAACACAACTGCCATATAGATCCGGAGAGCTGTCTTTGTGAAAGCAAGTAATGTACTGTCCGAAGTAAACATTCCGGCAAAGATCTGCGGGAAGATCATAATGATCAGCCACAGGATCACGGAATAAGAAACACTTGTTTTTACAAGAAGCTTAAATGTAGAACGTACACGCTTTTCGTTACGTGCACCATAGTTGTAGCTGATGATAGGCTGTGCACCCTGACCAAGTCCCTGAAGAGGAAGCATGGCAAACTGCATGACGCTGGTGAGGATGGTCATGGCTCCTCTGGCAACAGCCCCCCCCGATTTTTAGACCAATATTAT
>OGQK01000269.1_pt1 | contig 34630 bp, 31 predicted proteins | sample 1553221 | NCBI WGS metagenome assembly OGQK01 (sample SAMEA2579996, study PRJEB22360) | human gut metagenome | biome: human gut; feature: human-associated habitat; material: faeces | place: Denmark | collected 2008/2010 | reverse complement strand
ACGACATCGAGTTCTTTGTGTCCGGCATAATTCACCTCCTTCGTTTTCATACCGATAAAATTTTGTAATTGTTCGCCCGGTATGTATCAATGTGATTTTCTACAGAATCAATTTTGCAAATTATTGTATTAATATCTGATTATCATTAGTTTATACCGTATTAAAACTGAAAAACCACCCTAAATTGGGTGGTTTTTCCTATTTGTATTTTATCAACAAAATACTAATAATGTCTTATTGCATGGCATTCAGAAACTTACCTTGTATTTTCGTAAATCTTGCCATTTGTGCAGCCGACATATCTCCTTCAGCATCGTCTAATTTTTCACTTACCGCATTTGCCTTTTCAAGCATATCTGCATATTCGGACATTGCAGATAAATCCCCATTTTTAGTCTTCTTATAAAATTCGATGTATTTGTCCACATACTTTTCGTATTCATCCAGAGCTTTATCCCATTCACTCGAATCGTTTTGTTTCGCATCATCGGTTTCTGCATCGTCTGCTTTATTATCTGATACTGTTACGCTTGAAGTCATCTTGCCTGCCTTAAAACCTTTGTCAATAAGTTCAAATGTGACAGCCTCGGAGAAGAATTTTACGGACCGGGAGCAGGAAACGGTCTATCTGGTCTCGCACTTTACGTCGCTCATCAACACGATCATCGTCTCTCCGCGCCGCTGAGGAAAGAGTTCGCCCGTCAACAAGGCTGCAAAACAGGCAATGGAACAGGATAATAAGTTGCGTATCTGCCATATCGACCTGTTCAATGTCCGCAACGAGGAACATTTTTACTCATTGCTGACCCAAAAGGTCATTGCCGCTACTTCGTCGAAATGGGAGGAGGCGATCGGGACGCCAAGAAGTTCTTCTCCCGGCTGGCGCCCAAGATTTCGATCGGTACGGACCCGACCCTCCATCGACTTCGACTGGGAAGAGGTAAAACACAATCCCGACGAGGTTCTCGACCTTGCGGAAAAGATCGCAAAGGCGAAGGGCTAAAGATCATGATTTGCGTGGACGAGTTCCAGAATATCGCAAAGTTCGGCGATCCGGAGTATTTCCAGAAAAAGCTGCGTATTGTTGATAATTTGTAATTGTGTATTCTTAATATATGTGTTGAAATAATCGGTATATTAAAATATGTATTTTAGCTTGTCTTTCTTCTTTCTCTAATTGTCGTTTTTCCGCCTCAGTAAGTTTTCCTAAGAACAAGCGCTCGAATTTCTCAAATGAAAACTCATTATCCAATGTTTCAAGAACATCATTGGCCCGAACAAGTTCCTTTTCCAAATCGTTCTTTTTCGATTTTAGGTCTTTATTCAACAATTTGGGTCCCCACATAAGATTCCATTCTCTTGTATCAAATCGGAATACGGTGCTATACCTTTCCCACCGACCATGACAACTTACAATGAATCGTACGGGAGAACGATTGTCGCGGGAACTCGGCCGTCTTTTGTCGAGCTCCAAGTCTAACAGTTGCACATTGCACAATTTTAAAATTTATGTGCCAAAAATGTGCCTTGTATTTGCCCTTAAAACAAACGAACTTATTTATCGAATATTGTTTAACGTGTACATGTATAATGCTGAACAACAGAAATTTAAATAAAACAATCAATTGTACGAAAAAATAAAATAAAACATCTGGCAAGCCTGTTAATCAGGGGATCCAAGGTTCAAGTCCTTGTTGATGAGATTAAAAGTCAAGCACTTGCAAAAAAATTTGTAAGTGCTTTTTTGTGACCTCGATTTTGCCGTAAAACATTTTTATGATTTGTTCAGGCGCCCACCCGAAGCCATATATTTGGTATCAAAGTGAAAATGATGGTAAAATAGGTTGGGATATCAATTATTTCACTTTCGATTTCAATTATATCGAAACGGGAAACGTATTAACTGAAACAAACGGTTCCGACGCTTGTTTCACACGTTGTGTCAAGAAATAATGCCTAGCGAGCGATTCATGTTCGTTTATTGTTTAATTTAAATAGATAAAATCGCGCAATTATCCTTGGAAGAACAGTATATTTGAAAGGAAGAGCATTCTTTGAAAAACGCTTTCCAAATGGCGCTATGCCGCAATCGCCGGATATGCAGGCGCGATCTCCCGGCCCGAAAGATCGGCGAAAAGCTCTTTTCGACAGCAGGCGCACTGATGCGAACGGTTTTCCGAGACGGACTGCAGCGCTATTTCCCGTTGAACGACATGATAAAACTGCCGGGAAACCGGACAGGTCGGTCTTGCGTCCGGCCCGTTTACTGGCAAAAATGTTTAAATTCGCAGAGAAAAAACGTTTTTTAGTATGCAAGCTTATACCTATGTCGAACATGGGAAGTTCGAACTGCTGAACAAGCCGAAACCGGAACTGCTGGACCCGCGCGACGCCATCGTGCGCGTTACGCTAAGTAGCATCTGCACCAGCGACCTGCATATCAAGCACGGCAGCGTGCCCCGTGCCGTGCCGGGCGTGACCGTCGGCCACGAGATGGTCGGTATCGTCGAAGATATCGGTGCGGCCGTTACTTCCGTCAAGCCCGGTAATCGGGTAACGGTCAATGTCGAGACTTTCTGCGGCGAATGCTTTTTCTGCCGACACGGGTATGTGAATAACTGCGCCGATCCCGACGGGGGATGGGCGCTGGGCTGCCGAATCGACGGAGGTCAGGCGGAGTATGTACGCGTGCCCCATGCCGACCAGGGGCTGAACTGCATTCCCGATACGGTCAGCGACGAGCAGGCACTTTTCGTAGGCGACATCCTGGCCACGGGTTTTTGGGCGACCCGTATCTCGGAGATCAAAGAAGAAGATACCGTGCTGGTCATCGGCGCCGGGCCGACGGGTATCTGCACCCTACTCTGCGTACTGCTGAAAGATCCCCGGCGCATCATCGTCTGTGAAAAGTCGCCCGAACGGATTCGTTTCGTGCGGGAGCATTACCCCGACGTGCTGGTTACCGAACCGGAGGCATGCCGGGACTTCGTACTACGCCACAGCGATCACGGAGGAGCCGACGCGGTGCTGGAGGTGGCGGGAGCCGACGATACGTTCCGCCTGGCCTGGGAGTGCGCCCGGCCTAATGCCGTCGTCACCGTAGCGGCGCTTTACGACCGGCCGCAGACACTGCCTTTACCGGATATGTACGGCAAGAACCTCACCTTTCGTACCGGCGGCGTGGACGGCTGCGACTGCGCCGAAATCCTGCGCCTGATCGGACAGGGCAAGATCGACACCATGCCGCTCATCACGCACCGCTTTCCATTGAGCCGGATCGGGGAGGCGTACCGCCTTTTCGAAAGCCGGCAGGACGGAGTAATCAAAGTGGCGATCGAGAACAGAAAATAAATTTTCGCGTTATAACATTCTAACGATACCTGATTTCTTGTCGATACATCAAAAAAGCCATGCCTTTTTAACAGGAGCCGTCCGACGATTCCCGACAATCTTTACTGCAAACGGGGGGCAGTTCGATTCTCGTTTTGTTTATCATATGAAGTGTCGGACGTCGGCGACAGCAATGTATCGGTTTTTCGCGTCGCTCGTAAACAAGTTCCACCCGTGCGGTGACGCCGACCGATACTAGCGCTGGCTGCGTTCGGTCAATGACGCCTTAAGTTTGTCGGGGAAATCGGTCGGGCGGATCATTTTTTTAGTATCGCCCCGTCCTTGAAAGCATTTCCGACCTTCTCTCCCAACACCAGATAATCGTTATGAACGGGGTCGAAGGTTATGGGACACAATTTCACCGGGTCGATCTTGCCCTTTTCATCAAGGATACGTTCGTCCGCCGAAACATTGATAATCCTGCCGACCAAATGGCAGCTTTCGGGATCATACGATACGAGTTCGCATTCGACGCACATCGGCAGTTCATCGATCACCGGAGCATTCACGAACTCCGACCGTACGGCATGGAAGCCGGCTTTCGTGAACTTATCCAGCTCCTTATGTCCCGATACGATACCCACATAATCGCATGCGACGACATGTGTGGCATCGGCCATACTAACGGTAAAGGCTTTCGAGGCAAGAATATTGGCTACGGTTTTATGGCCTGCACTCAGACACAAGGCGATCTGATCGTCGTAATGAATACCTCCCCATGCGGCATTCATCGCATTGGGTTTTCCTGTTTCGTCATAAGCGGCCACGATAAATACAGGCTGCGGGTAGGTCCATGGTTTCGATCCGAAACTCTTTCTCATAATTTATCCATTTTCTATTTTGTTCCATATTGATGTCAACTTTCAGACAAAGACAAACTTATTGGAACTGCAATTTTACTAATTAGAGTTATTTTTTTCACGCCAATACCGGTCGTGTTTTTCTCGATCGAATTGCCAATCGTCGTTCCTGTACCAAATCATTTTCCGGAGCATACGAAGGTATTTCTGTTCGTTTCGCTTGCCCTCTTTGGTAAAAAAGAGTTTCAACGACATTCCTGCACGACCGTTTTTGGAAATAATTACCCCCGTACAGTAAACATAGCGTTTCAAAGTCGATTCGATAGGATCGACCGGTCCTCGATAGAACACATCCACAGCCGGCAAAGGATACGTATAAACCGAATCGGCATTAAACCATCGGCGCACCTTCTTTCCGGAATAAACCGTTACATAGGTATTGAAATCTTCCAGCGTGAGGACTTTGTACGAAACCCTCTTATGTCCTTTGATATAACCATACGACGCTTCTAACTCATGTGCCGCATAAGCTCGTGGATAATTTTCGGAAATACTGCATTGATATCTGCCCGAAGTATCGGCCTGTAAAGACGTATTGGAAGCACTTTGTCTATTATAAAGTTCATCATGACTACATGTCAGCAGGAAATTTCGGTCTTCGGATTCGAACATGAATATTATCCCGTCCCTGCTGGTAATGTTATTCCAATCGAACCATAATATATGATCAGTCCATTGCCAGCGATCGATCATATGTTTGGGTTTGGTCAATTCTATATCGTATATTTCGGAATAAAACTTAGCCCATCGCTCCAATGAATTTGAAGAATCAGTAGGCTTAGGCTCTGCGCTAAGCTGTACGAAAAATAATAAAAACAATGGAATTATTATATGTTTTTTCATTCCTATAAATTTTAATTTTACTCTACTTTTGCTCCGGTAGCTTCTAAAACGTCTAAAACTTCTTTTCATAAGCCAAAATATTCCAAATGTTCGAGAAAAGATAAAAACAAATAAAATTATAGCTTATCAAACATACAAAATCCATATAAATTTAGCAAAAATCACATACCCAAATACTCTTTTTTGGGTTATATAATAAACCATACCGCACATTGAGTATGATAATGATGTTGAGTTAAAAGAAACGCTCTCTTCTATAATCGAAAACATGCCCGGGCATGCCGGATATGCCAAAGAAGCGGCGGATAATTTTCAAACTTCTTTTTCGTTATATGTCGGTACGACCGACAATTACGAACCGCCGGAGACAATTTGCCGGCAGGAAAGAGCAATACAGGAAAGGAATATGCCGATCGTACCGGTAAGACTCGGAATGTTGTAAAGGGCCTGCCGACTTCCAACAATCATCCCCGACTTAATAGATTCCGGCGATACCCGAACCGGACGACCTGCGCCCGTGCCCCCGGCCTCGTGTCGCCGCCATAGAATCGCTGCATCCTTGTTAGTCGGAGTTTCCGTTTTGTCAGTGTTGTACGTTAATTGTAAGGAAACGAACAATTAAAAGAAGATACGACATGACAAAAACTCTTTTTATTCCGATCCATGCCCCGACCGCAGGCCGTTTGCGCCTGCGAACCGGTCAGTGCGGATTTTCCTTGCGGGACAGCGCCGTCCTCCTTCAAAATACCAATTTTGCGGTTCATCGATCGATAAACCATTAAAAAAGGAGGTACTATGAAAGGAACGAAAGACCAGAGCGCGCAAAAAGCGCTTAAAGCGCCAAGAGCGCATCAGAACAAACATCCCAGAACAAGTATCCGTCCGATGCTCAACATCCTTAAAAACAGCCCCGACGGACGCCATACGCTGATCATCCAGCTGATCCGCGAACGAAAACGCGGGGTTATCTTCACGTCCTACCGGCTGCTGCCCGAAGAGTTCGACAGGAAACGGGGCCGCGCGGTATCTCCCACCAAGCGCCGCGCCCAGATGGCCTATATCCAGGAGGTTAACCTCTTCCTGGAAAAACAGAAAGAGGAGATCGGACGTATCATCGCCGAACTGGAGCGCGAAGGTCGGCCCTTCGTGGTACGGGACATAACGTTAGCCTACCGCCAGCGGTATGACAACCGCTATGTGCACACCTTCTTCATGCGCCAGATCGACGAGCTGCGCCGGAAGGGCTCGCAAGGCACTCCCAATAAATACCACGCTACGCTGGTGGCTTTCGAGAAATTCGCCGGTCCCCGCCGCGTCCACTTCGACAACGTAGACGGGAACATGCTGCTGGATTTCGAACAGTATCTGCGCCAGATTCCCCTGCAACCCAATACCGTAAATTTCTACATGAGTAATTTCCGGGCCGTGTATAATAAGGCGCAGAAACGAGGCTACGTCAACCCGGATCATTCCCCTTTCCGGGTCGTGAGCACCCATACCGAGAAGACCCGCAAACTAGCCGTAAGCGCCGAGATTATCCGTCGGGTGGCCGAGGCGGAGTTTCCCGACTCGGAGAAACTGACCGCTGCGCGCGATATGTTCATGTTTAGCTTCTACACCCGGGGCATGTCCTTCGTGGATATGGCCTATCTGAGGCAGGACGATATCCGGGACGGTGTAATCTACTATCGCCGCCGCAAGACCAGACAGCTCTACTCGGTCAAGGTCATCCCGCAGGTACAGGTCATCCTGGACCGTTACCGGGCGCAATGCTCGCCATGGGCATTGCCCGTGATGCTCGATTTCGGGCCTGACGGAGCGACCCTCGAACCGCTGGTCTACAACGGATCGACTCCCGAAGAGCGCCGCGCCTTCGAGGAGAAAATATACCGGCGCTACAAGTATTGCCTATCGCACTACCTGCGCTTTTACGGTTATATAAAAAAGAGGCTGAACCTGCCCGTGAAGCTATCGTTCAACGTGGCCCGCCACAGCTGGGCCAGCCTCGCCCGCAAGGAGGGCATTCCCGTATCGGTCATCAGCGTAGGGCTGGGGCACACCTCGGAGAAGACCACGCAAATCTATCTCGACGAGCTGGACAACGGCACCATCGACGACGCCAATGCAAAGGTGGCCGGACTGCTGGAGAAAGCGGGAAGAAAATCCGAAGGCCGCCGGGGAAGAAAACCAATGTCAAAGAAAAATTAGTAACTTTACCGGAGATGCCGACTCTGAGAGTCGAAGATCGAGACCGTCGATTTCTGTCCCGGAGCCGGAATACAGAAAAAATGCAGTCTTATTAGAAAAGACTGGCTGTTTTAGATGTTGTAATATAACTTACTGTATATTAGGATAATATACAGTAAGCAAGTATCGTAAATGTTTAACATAGCATATCGTGGCTGCGATACGGGAAGCCATGATTATAATGTATTTATATACATGACGATATATGTTTAATAGGAGAGATGTATTATGAAACCCCAGACTAAAACTACCGATTCCGTATGGAGCGCTTTCCGTCCGCAAGATTGTCCGGCCGGTTGTACGACGTGTTCCCATGACAAAGACCGTTTTGCGACACGTTTCGAACACACCACCCTGCACAGCGGACAATGGCTCTCGGCAGGTTCATACCGCGCTCACCGCATCCTGTTCGTACTCTCGGGAAAGATATGCGTCTGCATCGATGGCACGGAGAACCATTACCTGGCCGAAAACCAGTGCCTGTTCCTTGTTAAGAACGGGACGACGACGCTCAGGGCGCAGGACGAAAGCGAAGCGTGCGTGCTCTATTTTAATAACCGCATAATACTGTGTCACAACGACCTACTGGTCAATGTGGCCTCCCATGAAAAACGGCGGACTTTCGAAGTGCCTGTACTGCCGGTATTGTTGCCGCTGCGCGTTTTTTTCAATAATCTCGGCATGGCGTTGGAAAATTCCAAACTGAATATCCCCTGCTACCATATCGTAAAACAGCACGAACTGTTCATGCTGATGTGGAATCTGTACGAAAAGGAGCAATTGGGGTGTTTTTTCCGGAATATACTCAAGCCCAAGGACGACTTCAGGCAATTCGTGCTGAGTACATACCTGCAAGCCGCCACGCTGGAAGAGATGGCGCGGATCGCCTCTTTGAGCAAAAGCACCTTTATCCGCCGGTTCAACGATACGTTCGGGGAAACCTATCACAAATGGCGTGTGAAACAAAAGGTCGCAGATATCCAGCAGGCGGTTCAGGACGGAATGAGGACGGAAGAGGAGCTGATCGGCATGTTCGGATTCCAAAGCTACCGGGCTCTTTACAACTTTTGCCTGCGGAATCTAAAGATGACCCCGAAGAAATTGTTAGGAAAGTATAGTCCTATGGGCTAATGAATTAAAAATACCTAAAATGAAAATATCCTGTAAAAAAATGAATTGTTTCAGGCGAAAAATAATTGGAATATTAGTTCTGGAATAATTACTTTTGTATCGAAAATAAACCGGAATACAGCTTAAAAAGGACGGCTTAAAGACATTGTATAGTCTTTTCTAATGAGACTGGCAGTAGGCGTATTATTATATTATTGTAAAACAATCAGTTCCCCATAAAAAACAAATGATTTATAAGAAAAGCATTTTTGACCGCGGATGTCGTTCGAGAGCGATACGGACGGTCTTTCTGCTCGGATTCCTGTCATACGGATTTACCGTTACGGCCCAGGAGACGCGCAGCGATGTGTCTGCGGGCAATAATGAAAATTTTCGGCAAACGACGAATACGCTCACCGACGGACAGGATACGGTTGTTTTCCGTTTCGCACCCAAGCGCCGCATGTTCTGGGCGGATTACAAGGGGAATGCGGCCGCTCTCGATTCGCTTACCCGATCCATTCGACAACACAAGCTCTCGATCGAATCAGGCAATATGAAAGTACGCGTACTGGGATTCTGTTCCTCGTACAATTCCCCACAGGAGAATCTTGCCACTGCGAAGAACCGGAGCAACCAGGTCAAATCTTATTTTATCGTTCGGGAAGGGCTGAAAGAGGAGCATTTCCGCACGACGAATTCCACGCGCCGGTGGCGCGGGATGACGGACGTGATCGCGGTGGCTTATTTGTTTCAAAACACGAAGGCAATCGCGCATTCCGACGTACAGTCGAATCGTTGCGTTGTGCCGGCCGATTCGTTGTCCGAAAACGAAGCTCCGGCATACCGGCGGACTCCGGAACCCGCTGTCGAACCTGACGCGCCTGTCGCGGAGAGGCCCGCGGAACCGGAATCCGAACCCGCGCAGCCGGTTGTCGAGGCTTTGGCAGGCGCGCTGGGCGATCCCGTTCGTTCCCGCCAGCGGTGGGCCGTCAAGACGAACGTAGCCTATCTGGCCGCCACGGTAGCCAACCTCGGCGTGGAGTACAGCTTCGGCGATCACTATTCGGTCGATCTTCCGGTCATATACAGTCCTTACACCGTGGCGCGCGATTACCGGCTGCGTTTTCTGGCGATTCTGCCGGAGTTCCGCTACTTGGCTCGGCACTCCGATGAAAGGACACTTTTTCGGGGCGCATCTCCATATCGGGGCGTTCAATATCTCGGTGGACAAGCATACGCGCTACCAGTCTCCCGACGGTTTCTACGGCGTGGGGCTGAGCTATGGCTATATGTTGCCATTTGCCCGCCATTGGGCGGCTGAGTTCACCGTCGGCGCGGGATACGTCCATACGAAGTACGATGCTTATTACAATATCCCGAACGGAGCCCGCTACGAGAAAGGCATCCCGTACAATTACTGGGGGCTTACGAAGGTCGGGATCAACCTGGTTTACAGATTCGGAAAATAAGGAGGAGAGGCGATGAAAAAAACGATACTATACACCGTGTGCCTGTTCGTCCTGACGGTAACGGGCTGCGATAAAACCGTGCTGGAGTTTCCCGAAGGCGAAGGCGCCGATCCGACGCTCGTGCGGATGAATCTCTCGCTTGAGGTCGATCCCTCGATCGAACTTTATACGCTCTCGCGCTCCAAGACCGCAGGCACGGATGAAACCCACCATGTACGTTGGATCGTCGAAGTGTTCCGCGACGAAATAGACGGCGCTCCCGTCGAACGCCGCGTTTTGTGCTGCGACAAGGCCGCGGACGGCAAACATACCATACAAACCTCGATCCCCCTCCATGCCGCCAGATACCATGTCGTAGCATGGGCAGACTATGTGGACAAAGGTTCTACGGAGGATAAATACTATACGATAGGTTCGCTATCGTCGATCCGTATTCCCGAACCGGAGGAGTACATCGGCGACGAAGAGCATAAGGATGCCTATGTCGGGCGGCAGGCGTTCGATCTGACCGTTTACCGCGACCGCTGGAACGAGACCGCGGAGTGCGCGATAACGCTCGAACGCCCAATGGCACAAATCGAGTTCATCACCACCGACGTCGATAAGTTTCTCGACAACCTGTCCAAACGTAACGTGAAGACTTACGGCGCCGTGGCGGACAACCTGCTCGGCAGCGCGCCCGACCTCTCGTCCATTCAGGTCACGGTGGACTATGCCTGCTACTTCCCGTCGAGTTTCAACGCCTACACCGACAAACCCAACGACGCCTGCCTGGGCATGTCGTTCGGTTGCTGCATGACTCCGCTCTCGGACAAGGAGGCGCATCTGGCCGGTGACCATATCTTCGTCAACGGGTCGGAGTCGGCCGTCACGGTCAATCTCACCATTCGTGACGGCGAGGGCAACCTGCTGAATCAGGTAGAGGGGATTAACGTCCCGATCGTTCGGGGGAAACTGACCGTGATACGCGACGAGTTCCTCACGCGCAGCTATGCGCCCGGCATCGGCATCGATCCTGGATTCGACGGCGAGATCGACATTGTGATACCTGACTAACCCGACCCGACGATGAAAAAGATATTTTACCTGTTTTTGATTCCGATCCTTTGGATCGGTTGCAGCAAAGAGGCGCAGCCGGAACCGTCGCCTGTCGGCGGCACGATCTCCGTCCGTTCGCAGGGGGAACTCTCGAACGAGCCGCAGGGTGCGGCGGAGATACCCGGTAAAGCCACGACCCGCACCGCAGGAGACGTGCTGACTTACACCTTCGAGGCGTGGACGCGCGATGGGGAACCCCGCCGCGTGTTGCATAAGACGGCAAATGGCACCCTGAGAGAAGCGGCATTCGAGATCGCGCTGATCCCCGGGAATTACGACTTCCTTTTCTGGGCCGATTACGGCAAGGATGCCTATACGACCGACAACCTGCGGCAGGTAATTGCGACCGAGTATGAACCCGCCTCACACCTTCGCCTGCGTCCTCGAACAAGTGGCATGGAACGGCGGCAACGGTGTCGGCGCCACACTCACGCGCCCGCTGGCCAAACTGAACATGCAGAACACCACGCCATTTACCGCCGGAGGCAAACAAGTCTCGGTTACTTACCGGAACGCCCCGACGCAGTATGACGTACTGACCGGCACGTCATCCGCTCCGGCGGCAGAGATAACGCTTTCGTTCCCGACGACAACGGCAGGATCGGCCGCGGTCGGCGAGGATTTCATTTTCGTTCCGGCAGAAGGGAAATCCGTCAGTCTGACGATCACAGTGGGCGATGTAGAGAAAGAACTCGACGCGCTGCCGCTGAAACCGAACTATCAAACTAACGTAACGGCAACATTCGAATAGAAATTTCCATATTAACTTTTAGACAAAAAACAACATGAAAAGATTTTTACATTTTGTGTTGCTGGGGTTGATAACGACCTTGGTAGCATGCCAGAAAGACGAAGGGGGCGTATCCGATACGGCAACCACGTCTTCGTTTACGGTAACGATTCCGCAGAGAGAAGTTCCGACCCGTGCCGTGACCGACGCTTTCGGGACAGGCATGTCGGTCAACCGTTGCATTCTGGAGATCTACCACGACGGCAAGCTGTACAACCGCATCGAGAAAAGCGTCAACAACAGGACGGTTACGTTCGATAACCTGCGTCTGGTGGCCCAGCAAACCTACGACTTCGTATTCTGGGCCGACTGCGCCGACGGCAGCGAAGGGAATTTTACGGACCGGCATTACAATACGCAAAGCCTGAAAACAATCTCCAATCGCGGGACCTTCGAGGGCAACTCCGACGAGCGCGATGCGTTCTTTGCCAAAGAGACATTCGAAGTGACCGGCGCATTCTCGAAACCCGTAACCCTGACCCGTCCTTTCGGCTTGCTGGTCGTCAAAACCAATGACCTGAACGAAATCAAGGACGAGGCGCTGAAGCCTACTGGATACACGGTCGCTTTCAAAAACATGCCCAACACGTTCAACGCGCTGACAGGCGAAATAAGCGGTTCCGAAGACATATCCTATACCGCAGAAGAACTCGCCAAAGACGACGGTACGATCTCGATGGATTTTCTTTGGGCCACCGATACCGAGGCCGCGCTCTCCGATTTCTCGATGACGTTCCTCAATAACAGTACGGAAATCTGCACCAACGATGCCTTTACCAACATTCCGATCCGTCGCAATTACAAAACCAATGTGTCGGGTAACCTCCTGACCAAGAAGGGAACGATTAACGTGACGATCGATCCGGAATTCGAGCAGCCCGACATCACCGTAGTCGCCAGTGCGGATGAACTGATCGGGGCATTGAACGATCCCAATGTGACAAATATCAGCGTAGCATCCGATATCGATCTTTCGATGCAGAGCGCCGAGGAGCTGACTTTCTCGACCTACAAGGCCATCGAGATCAAGGAAAACAAGACCATCCAGCTCGGTAATACGAACTGGCTTACGGCAGAAGAGGGCCTGACCCTGACCGGCGGAGGTATCATCGACAACTCATCGGAGGATTACAGCGACCTAACTGTCGGCGCGAATGATCATTATCAGAAGTCGCTGATTCATATCACGGGCGGAGAGTGCGTGATTGAAGGCGTTACGCTGATCAACGATCCCGACTACCACTGGCACGCAACGACGCCCGATCATCCTTACAACAGTGCGGCCATCGCCTATTGGAACGATGCGAACGTGACCGTCAAGAATGCCCATATCGTTTCAGGTGAGTTCGCGGTCTGCGGCATGGGTCGCGGAGGAGCCAATACAGGAAAGGTTATTCTGGTCGACAGCTACTTCGAGTCTACCTCTACGAATAAGAATAACGGCCAGCATTGGGCTTATGCTATGCGTCTGTTCGGTTCCGAGGTACTGATCGAGAATTGCGAGGTCAAGGGTATTCAAGGGGCCGTCTCCATCGAAGAGAATGCCATGGCCGAGATTCGCAGCGGCAAGTTCTATACGGTCAATACCCCCGGACAGAAGGATGCCTTTTATGCGCTGTATGTAAGTAGTGGGTGCGAGGTTACGATCACGGGCGGCGAGTTTATCGGAGCCAACAACTGGTCCGCTCTGGCCGAAGGCACCAGCGCCGTCGTATCCGGCGACAATGACGCCGGCCGGCCGAGCGGAAACGTTATCCTGAAGGGAGGCCAGTTCAGCGGCAAGGCTTACAATCATGTAACCAATACCGTTTACGATCCGGCCGACGGATACAAGTGGCAAGCGATCGAAGATGATCCCGGTTTGAAATGGAAAGTCGTAGCCGAATAGCCGAAAGGCATGATGCAACACAAATCGGTCATTGACCGCTAAAAAGATCCGGGAACATTTTCCGGGGAACACGCATACCCCGGAGCTCCTCCGGGAACAAAAAGGCAAACACAATTCTTATAACCGTAAATTACAAACTGCCGGATTGTATAACAATTCGCTAAAATCAACTTAATTATGAGAAAACTTTTTTTATTTGCGGCGGGCCTTGCGCTGACACTTACCGCATGCCAGAAGGACGAGGACATCGCGCCGGATGGTGCAACCGGCCAAACCATTACTGTGGCAATTCCTCAGAATGGGATACCGACCAAAACTTCTGCCGCAGATTTCGGCAAGGGAGCGCAAATCGACCGTTGTATTCTGGAAATTTACCGAAACGGCGTTCTGTACGGCGAGCGTCAGACAACTACCGTAACGGCCGGTAAAGCGATTTTCAACCTGCGTCTGGTCGCTTCTCAGGAGTATGATTTCGTATTCTGGGCCGACTGTTCGGACGGTGGAGCGGACAAGCACTACAACACGGCCGACCTGACCGCCATCACCGTAAACGACGATTATACCGGCAACGACGATACTTTCGATGCTTTCTTCTACTGTCTGACGGACTACAAGGTCGAAAGCTCTTTCTCTGAATCGGTAACCCTGAAGCGCCCCTTCGGACAGTTGAATGTGAAGACCAACGATCTGGCTGCTATCCCGGACCCCGCACTGCGTCCTACGGATGTCAGGGTGACTTTTTCTGCTTTGCCGACCTCTTTCAATGCCGTTACCGGCGCTGTGAGTTCGGAAACGGCCGAGGTGTCGTACACGGCTCCGGTTATCAACGCTGAAAACGGCGAATTGTCGATGGATTACATCTGGTCCCGGACCGACGAAGCGAATCTTGCCGATTTCTCGGTAACATTCCTCAATAACAACACGCCAATCACCACCAACGATAATTTTAAAAATATTCCGATCCGCCGTAACTACAAAACCAATGTATCGGGAAATCTGCTCACCAAACAGGGAACTATCGACGTGACGATCGATCCTATCTGGGATGGCGAAACCCCGGTGGTAGTCAACGGAGCGTTCAACGTTACGAAAAACCAAGAATTCGCTTCATTGCAAGCGGCTATCGACGATGCCGATGCAGGCGACGTAATCCGTATTTTGGGGACGCTGGACGAAGATATCACCATCGACAAGTACCTTACGATCGAAGGCGGTTCGGACGATGCATCCGCCGCCCGCATCCGCTCGCTGAACGTCGCTGCCGGCAGCGATGTAACCTGCGAGAACATCGAGTTCTTCGGCATCCGGGACTTCTGGGGCGAATCGTACGGCGCTTATGTAGCTAACGTTAAGAGTGCAACGTTCAAGAACTGCCGCTTTACGCAGAATCCCGACGAGGCTTTGGCTTTGGCCACTGCTTTCAATGCCACGGGTAAACTGACGTTCGACGGTTGCTTCTTCGGCGCACAGCCGATGTTCCAGCAGCTCGCCGAAGGCGGTAGCCTGACGATCCTAAACTCGGACTTCGAGGCATGGGGCGCTCAGATCGAGCCCGCGAACTACATCAACCACACGATCGAGGATAATACGTTTAAGACCGTGCATTTCACGGCTCAGTCGGGCGCGACCGACGCCGCTGCCCTTTCGGGCGCAGAACGCATGCTCATCAATGAATTGCTTACCGACAACACTTTTATCGACGAAACTAAAAAGGTGAAAGTATGGGCTACCGGATTCTACTATGTAAATGACATCCTTCCCACCGTCTACAACCAGACAACGGGTGAGGTATATGGCTCTCTCGCTGAAGCGTTCGCTGCCGCACAGGCAGGTCAGACCATTTTTGCCAGCGGCATGACCTCGACTGAAGATCAGACCGTTCCTGCAGACGTTATACTCGATGGTGCCGGCAACTCGATATTCTCCGGCAAACTGTTCGTCGAGCAGGGCGCTACGCTGCGCAACCTTACTTCCGAATGGAACGGTATCGGTACTCGTCAGGCTATCATGGTAAAAGGCAGCGATATCACCCTCGAAAACTTGACCGTAACATACAAAGGCACCGAAACGAAAGCTGAAGCTATCGTAACCTATGCCGGCGCTGAAAACTTGAACGTCAAGGCTTGCAAGTTCACCGGCTATTGGAAAGGCATGTACCTCAATTCGACTAAAGACCTCGTGATCGAAGGCTGTACGTTCGACAATATGAATCCGTTCAGCACGGACGAATGGGATGCGACTATGACAGTGGCCGGTAATACCTTTATCGGCAATACTCTCTGGAGCAAGGCGATCCAGCTCTGCGTTGCGGCAGGAACCGACGGCATGGCCGGTACAACGAAATTTCAGGAAAGCTGGCCGCTGGCTCTGAAAGAGAGCGTCTATGCCATTCTCAAAGAAAACACCTTCGAGAACCAGAAGACGCCGTATATTCGAGTTACCTCACTCGATCCTAAATGGGATTACAGTTCGATATATTTCTCGGTAAACGACTTCTTGAAAGGTGATTTGAAAAACGCTGAGAACGCATTTATCAACCCCGACCGTTTCGATCCCTCGGCTGTGGACTTCCTCGACACTTATGAAGGAAAGTCCGATGTACTACGTTATACGCTGGACGAACGCACCGCTCAGGCCAGTCGGGATGATAAATCTCATTTCCGCAATACGCAGGGCCGTCACTTCAGCGTGTTCAATCCTGCACAGTTGACCAAATGGGAAATTTCCGGTCAGATCTGGGTCGATGCCCAGATGATCGCCGACAAGACACCTTTCCGTTCAGAACTCTGGACCGTTTCGAAAAATGCGACAACGAACAATCTCGAATACCCGATGCTCGGTATCGCCAATGTCGTTGAAGACGCAGGCGGTATCTACCAGTCTGCTATAGACCACGCCGTAGTCCGTATCTGGAGCGAAGACAGCTGGGCCAACGTCGAAGGCGTAGCAGTCGAGGCCGGATGGCATACCGTCAAAATGGCATCCGACGGAACCAACGTGACCTATTATTTCGACGATCAGGAAATAGGTAAGTACGCTACCCAATCTACTCCGATCTATGTAACATCGATTATGCCGCAGGCATTCCATTACGGATACCAGCATAACGCTGAGAGGTGGGAAGGTGATGACAGATGGTTCTACAAAGACTACAAGTGTAAAACCTACTTCTGCGACATCAATTACAAACTCGCTGAATAATCCATATCGACGATTGAAAGCATCGAACGCCTCCATGAATTATGGAGGCGTTCTTTTTGAAAATAGATAAATTCGTTCTTATCGGATTCGATGTCGTTCGCGCCTTTTATAATCAATCAGGGACAATTCGCCGTCATCTACTATGCGTCCTGCACAAACGTCCCCTTCAATTCATCCGTTCCCCCGAATCGTCCCGGCACATAATTCACGAGAATCACGGGCGGTTCTTCCGGCTTGCCCATTCTGAAAAATTCGCTCAAGGCATGCGATACCCATTTCCGGAAAGCGACGGAATTCGGCACATATTTTTGTTTTTTGACGGGTTTCGTAAATCCAGACATTGTTTTGATCGTCTGTTGCAAGGTACTCCGGCGTCAGACATTTTACGTTGATGTAAGACAAGCGGTTTTATTTATAATCGTCGCTTATCCAATGTATCGTATACCGACGCTCGATAGGCCGACGGCGAACAACCCGCATACAGTTTGAAGTAGCGTCCGAAGAAAGTCTGCTCCGTGAAGTTGAGCCTGTTTGCGGTTTCCTTGATACTTATGTCGGGATTGGAAAGCAGGCGTTTGGCCTCTATGATGACGAACATCGTAATCCATTGCGATGGCGTTTTACCTGATACCTCATGGATCAATGTCGTGAAATAACGGGGTGTCAGGCTTTGCTGGTCGGCGTAATAGCGTACGTTCCTATGGGTGTGGAAGTTCTTGTACAGCGCTACGAGGAAGTTTTGGAAAATCTTGTCCTTGCGGGTCTGCTTCATGGTCTGCACGGGCGTGTTGGAAATGTAAGCGTCGATGACCTCGTAACAAAATGCCTGTACGAGAGCCGAGACCACTTGTTTGCTCAGGGGAGTATGGATATCTTTCCTGCCGCGCACGCACTCTATTATCTCCTCGATGCGCCGGTACTGCTCCCCAGTAAGCGACACATGAGGGTGAAAGCGGATATAGACGTGGCTCTGGGTATCGGAGACGGGATCGAGCGAGGAAAGTACGAAGTCGAAATCGGCCGTTCCCGCCACACCCTGCAAGTCTGCACTGAAACATTTTACCTGCGTATGTGTGAAAGCAGGGTAAATGTACAAATCGCCCGCACGTACATTGTATATACGATCGTCCAACATGAGGGAGATGTTCCCGCGACGGCACAGCAGGAAACCCATCTGCTCAAGATAGCCGATTGTCTTCTGGATATTGACGTTTCCACTGTCAATGTCGAACAACTCGATGTTGGGAGTCCCTATTGTATTCATATTTATCTCCGTTCTTGCCTGCAAAGTAACAAAAAACCAACAAAAAGCATTGATATTTCAGTACATATTTCACATAATCGGACATATCATACAATTTTTGCTCATTTTCGCTTTCTCCTGTTCCATGCATATTGTCTAATTTTATCTCCAAAATCAAGCAAGAACCATATATGAGAAAGATTCGTATTGTATTTCTGATGTTTACCGGGCTGTTGGCCGTCAGCTCGTGCGGCAACCGGAAAGCGGAAGAGCCGGAGGTTGTCAATGTCCGTCTCTTTACGGTCAGAAATGCCAGTGCCAAATCGGCACAGGAATTTCCCGGGCGCGTGAAGGCAGCCGAGGAAGTGAACATGGCCTTCAAGGTTAGCGGGACATTGATGCGTGTCTGTGTCGGAGAGGGCAGCAGGGTAAGCCGCGGGCAGCTTGTGGCGGAGATAGATCCGCGCGACTATCAAGTGCAGTTGGATGCCGCCGAGGCGGAGTACATGAGAGTAAAGTCCGAAGCGGAACGTGTGATGGCGCTCTATGCCGACAGCGTAAGCACCGCCGACGCTTACGACAAGGCACGTTACGGACTGCGGCAAATCACCGCGAAATATGAGAATGCCCGGAACCAGATGGCGGACACGAAGATATACGCCCCTTTCGACGGATATGTGCAAAAACGGCTGTTCGACCCGCCCACGGTCGTGGCGGCAGGAATGCCCGTCGTCACGCTTGTATCGGGAGGCGAACAGGAAATAGAAATCAATATTCCGGCATCGGCATACATCAACCGGCATGAAATGGTGTCGTTCCATGCCTCGTTCGATTTCATCCCAAACCGGGAAATACCGCTTCGCCTGATAAGCGTTGCTCCGAAAGCCAATGCCAACCAGCTATATACCGTTCGCCTTGCCCTTCCGCAGGACGTGTCGCCGCGACCCGCGCCCGGAATGAACACGATGGTGAATATAGAAACCCACGGCGCGATGGACGGGAAGACGGAAATCCCCTCTTCCGCACTGTTCGAGAAAGAAGGAAAGAGTCGTGTGTGGGTTTACGATGAGAAAGACGGGACGATAAGGCTGCGTACCGCGACGGTGGAGCGGCTTCATACCAACGGCATGGCGATCATCACGCAAGGGCTTTCCGACGGGGAGCTTGTCGTTGTAACCGGAGTACGCAAACTGACGGACGGTCAAAAGGTAAAGCCTATGGCTGAGGAGTCTGAAACGAATGTGGGAGGACTGTTATGATGGATTTGGGCAAATGGGCGTTCGAGAACAAGAAACTGGTCTATTTCCTTATTTTCGTCTTGCTTGCGGGCGGTCTTTATTCCGCTTACGACATGAGCAAACTGGAAGATCCCGAGATCAAGGTGAAGATGGCGATGGTCGTTGCCGTCCGCCCGGGAGCTTCCGCGCACGAAATGGAGATGGAAGTGACCGAGCCGTTGGAGAAGAACATACGCACCATCGGCGAAGTGGACAATGTATGCAGTTGGTCATACAACGACTTAGCCATCCTGCAAGTCGAGATAAAGCGTACGATACCCGACGAGGAAATCGAGCAGTGCTGGGACATGCTGCGGCGCAAAGTTTCGGACACGGAAGCCGGGCTCCCCGAAGGCACGTCGGCCAAGGTGCAGGACGACTTCGGACTGGTATACGGCATATTCTACGCCCTGACCGGCGACGGAACGGATGAACGCGAGCTGTCCGACTACGCACGGTTGATACAGCGGGAGCTGACAAACATTGAAGATGTGGGACGTGTCGCCGTCTACGGTGAAAGGGAGGAGTGCATCAACATCGAGATGCTGCCCGAACGCATGGCGACATTGGGCGTTTCGCCCGCGGAGGTGCTGGCCACGCTGCAAGGGCAGAACGGCATCTATTATACCGGCTATTACGACAACGGGCCGAAACGCGTGCGCGTGACCGTCAGCGACAAATTTCGCCGGGTGGAGCAGATACGCAGGATGATTATACAGGGGCACGAAGACGACCAGCTTCGACTGGGCGATATTGCGAAGGTGGAAGAAGGTTACGCCACGCCGGCGCGCAATTCGATGGCCTACAACGGAGAGACGGCATTGGGCATTGCCATTGCCGCAGCGTCGGGCACGGACATCGTGAAAGTGGGACAACAGGTAGAGCAACGACTCGCCGAACTGGAGGCCGCGCATTTCCCCGCAGGCGTGGAATACCATAAGGTGTTCTATCAGCCGGAGCGTGTGAAGGATGCCCTTGTCACCTTCTTCATCAATCTGATAGAGTCGGTAGTCATCGTCATTGCCGTACTGATGCTCGTCATGGGTTTCAAAAGCGGTGTCATCATAGGCTGGAGTCTTATTATCATCGTCATCGGTACCTTCTCGCTGTTGGGCATGATGGACGGCACCATGCAGCGGGTGTCGCTGGCAGCCTTTATCTTGGCAATGGGTATGCTGGTGGATAATGCCATCGTGATCATCGACGGCATCTTGGTGGACCTGAAACGGGGCAAACCGCGCCGGGAGGCGATGACCGCCATCGGGAAAAAGACTGCCATGCCGTTGTTGGGAGCCACCCTGATTGCCATTCTCGCCTTCCTACCCGTATTTCTCTCGCCCGATACGGCAGGCGTATATGTGAGGGACTTATTCATAGTCCTTGCCGTTTCACTGCTGTTGAGCTGGATACTGGCACTCGTACAGGTGCCGCTGATGGCGGATCATTGGTTGAAAGCGGATGCGTCCGGCAAAAGTAAAGATAAAACTTCGTTGTACAACGGTCGTGTATATCAGTGGCTACGTGCCGCCTTGAGCTTCGGACTGCGCCACCGGGTGTCGTCCGTCCTCGTTGCCATTGTCCTTGTCGCCCTGAGCGCATGGGGCTATAAGTACATGCGCCACGGCTTCTTCCCCGACATGGAATACGACCAGCTCTACATGGAGTACAAGCTGCCCGAGGGTACGAACTCCACGCAGGTAGCGGCGGATCTGGAAGAGATTCGGGCTTACCTGAAAAGCCGTCCGGAGATAGGCAATGTAACGGCTTCCATCGGCGGTACGCCCGCCCGTTACAATCTGGTGCGCAGCATCGCCACCCCCTCGTTGTCATACGGCGAGCTTATCATCGACTTCGAGTCTCCAGAAGCGTTGGTGGAAAACATGGACAAGATTCAGCAGGAACTCCAGAAGCGCTACCCCGATGCCTACGTCAAGCTGAAACGGTATAACATCATGTATAAGAAATATCCAATCGAGGCATTGTTCACCGGCCCCGATCCTGCCGTGCTCCATGCGCTGACCGATTCCGCCCGCATAATCATGGAGCAGACTCCGGAAGTATGTCTGATTACGACCGATTGGGAACCCTCCTTGCCGCTACTGGAGATCGACTACGAGCAATCGGCGGCACGCCGTTCAGGATTGAGCCGCCGGGACATCTCGACATCCGTGCTGACTGCGGCGGGAGGCATACCCGTCGGCAATTTCTATGAAGGTATACACAAGAACACGATTTACCTGAAATGCACCGGAGCGGACGGGGAGAATATGGACGATCTGGAGAATGTCCCCCTCTTCTCGATGATGCCGAACATAAACGGTCTGTTAGATGAAGAGACCTTGCTGAAAATAAAATCCGGGATGTTGGATCGCAGCGACCTCGTAGAATCGGTCATGCAGACGACGCCGTTGAAGCAGGTAAGCCGGGGGATCAATGTACAGTGGGAACCCCCCGTCGTGCCGCGTTACAACGGGCAGCGTGCCCAGACCGTCATGTGCTCTCCGTCGCCGGGCATAGAGACGGAGAAAGCGCGCGCCGCCATTGCCGAAAAGATCGAACGGTTGAACCTCCCCGAAGGCTATCGGTTGCGGTGGATGGGCGAAAAGGATGCCAGTACGCAGACCATGCACTACTTGTTTCAGAACGTGCCGTTAGGCATCGTGCTGATGATTGCCATCCTCATCATGCTGTTCAAGGACTACCGTAAACCGGCCATCATCCTTTGCTGCATCCCACTGCTTGCCATCGGCATCGTCGGGGCCATGCTCCTGAGCGGGCAGTCGTTCACGTTCTGCGCCATTGTGGGTGCGCTGGGGCTGATCGGCATGATGATGAAAAACTGCATCGTGCTGATGGACGAGATTGGCAAACAGATAAGCGCGGGTACGGCACCCGCCGAGGCTCTTGTCTCCAGTTCGGAAAGCCGCCTGCGCCCCGTGATGATGGCTTCGCTTACCACCATCCTCGGCATGATACCGCTTTTGAGAGACGCCATGTTCGGCTCTATGGCTGCCACCATCATGGGCGGTCTGCTCTTCTCCACGCTGGCTACGCTGTTCTTCGTACCGGTTCTTTATGCCATGTTCTTCAAAATCGAGATAAAATGAGACGAATACTGATATACCTACTCGCAGTATTGCCGTCCGTATGCCACGCGCAGACGGTATTGACATTAGATGAATGCATCCGATTGGCAAAAGAGAACAACAAGCGGATGGAAGCCTCCAAACAGCAGTTGCGCGCCTCCCTATTTGAACGGCGCAGTGCAAAGGCCCTCTTCCTCCCTTCCTTCTCATTGACGGGAAACGCGCTCTACTCCACCGCCGACGGGTCCTATTCGAGCGGCATGGGACAATTGCCCGTACTGGGCGCGGATGGAATTCCCACCGGACAGACCGCCCTGTTTCCGGGCATCGCCCTTGCTTACGACCTCGACTGGATATACGGCGGCGGCATCAAGGCGGAACAGCCAATCTACATGGGCGGCAAGATACAGGCAGGCTACCGCATGACAAAGATCGGCAATGAGATGGCCAAACAGAACAAAAGGCTGACGGAATCGGAAGTGGTTCTGGAAACCTCACGCGCATACGCCGGAGTGGTGCGTACCAAGGAACTTATGCTTGTCGCCAAGTCCTACCACGACCTGCTGACAGAACTGATGCGCACAGTGGAAAGCGCCCGCAAACATGGCATGAAATCACAAAATGACGTATTGAAAGTGAAAGTAAAGCTGGATGAAAGCGAACTGGATTTGCGCCGTGCGGAGAACGGACACCGGCTGGCGATGATGAACCTGTGTCACTACATAGGCCGTCCATTGACGGACAAGATAGACACGGACGGCACATTGCCCGAAATCAGTGCCGGTTACGTACAGGACGGCGGCATATCCAACCGCCCAGAATACCTCATGCTTGAACAGCGGAGCGAATTGGCAAAACAAAAAATAGCCGTGGCAAGAAGCGAACATTTGCCGCAAATCGGACTGGTCGGCCAATACGGCTACATGAACGGGGTCGAGTTGAACGGGAGTAAACTGTTCGACAAATGGAGCTTTCTTGTCGGCGTGCAAGTCTCCATACCGATTTTCGATTTCGGACACCGTATCAACAAGATAAAATCTGCCAAGGCGCAATACGCCCAAGCGCAAGCCGAGCGTGAAGACACCAACGAACAGCTTACGCTTGAGATGACCAGATCGTTCAACAACCTTGACGAGGCATTTCTTGAAAGGCGGTTAGCGGAATCGTCTGTCGTCTCGGCGGAGGAGAACCTGCGTACGAGCCGATTGCAATACGAAAAAGGCATGGAAACGCTGTCTGACCATCTTGAGGCGCAGACCTTGTGGCAACAAGTCCGGCAGACACAGGTGGAAGCCAGGATAAACTGCTATCTGAAATGGCTGGAATACCGAAAAGCGATCGGAAAAATTAACTGACGACAATTCAAAGGATATTTCAAATTCATTCCAGAAATGATTATGCCGTTTTGCTGCAGCATGACGATGTAGAAAACAATTTATAAAAAACATTTCGGAAACGGTCGATTATGGACTCGGACAACATTTCAACAGAGAAGACTGCCGAAAACAACGCAAGGTAACATCTGACGATGCTACCTTGCCAACCGATAAGCAATGGACGACAACATAGGATTGTTTCGGCGAAACGCCGGATTTTATCCTACCGGTTGCCCGGATTCTATTCCCCTGTGTTTATCCGTAAATAACCTATTATCATACTTCGTTTGATTTTAATGAGACAACGTCGCCCGAGTGCACAAGGTATGAGTTCACGGGCATGGATAACCTGCACGACGCCTTTCTCCGCTGCGTCCTTCGCCCTGTTCGATGCAGAGAAAACGGTCGATATCGGGATGCACCTCAAGGCCAATATCCTCGCCGACCGGAATAGTCATCAGCGTCACCAGTAGTTCCGTCCCGGCACACAGTACCATGCGGAAGTTCCCGTTGCCCACGGTATACGCCTCGACATCCAGGACGCCGGAGCGTTGCCGTAATACTTCTGCTAAATCACGGCTTCGCCTACGCCTGTCGCTTCCGCAGCCGCGGACGGGGGATTGTCCCGCCCACAGGCCCTCCGGCCACGAGTACCGCGGCCAGCATACCCGTCAGGAAAAGAGATTAGTTCGTCCTCACAATATTACTTTGCCGATTGGAGCGCATCTTCCAGCGAAATACCCAGCGCCTCGGCCACGCCTCGACCGTAAGCCGGATCGGCCTTATAGCAGTTCCGTACGTGCCGCTGCTTGATGAACAGTTCCGAGTCGCCCATGTTGGCCGCCGTGTTCTTGAACAGCGCCTTCTGCTGTCCGGGCGACATCAATCGGAACAGATCGCCCGGCTGACTGTAATAATCTTCGTCGTATTCGCGCTCGTTGTAGTTGTAAGCGTCGCCGTGCAGCTTCAAAGGCGGTTCCTTCATTTCGGGGCTGTCCTGCCACTCGCCGTAGCTGTTGGGCTCATAACCGATCGCCGAGCCATTGTTACCGTCGGTACGCATCATCCCGTCGCGGTGGTACGAATGGAACGGGCATCGGGGACGGTTCACGGGAATCTGGTCGTGATTGACCCCGAGACGGTAGTTCTGGGCGTCGCGGTACGAGAACAGGCGGCCCTGCAACATCTTGTCGGGCGAGAAACCGATACCGTCGATCACGTTCATCGGATTAAAGGCCGACTGTTCGACTTCGGCAAAATAGTTTTCCGGATTGCGATTGAGTTCCAACACGCCGACATCGTGCAGCGGAAAGTCCCCATGCGGCCATACCTTAGTCAGGTCGAACGGATTGATGCGGTAACCGTCGGCCTCCTGCTCGGTCATCAACTGTACTTTGAGTTCCCAGCGCGGAAAGTCGCCCCGCTCGATGGCTTCGTAAAGGTCCCGCTGATGCGATTCCCGGTCGCGGCCGATCAATTCCATAGCTTCTTCGTCGGTAAGATTCTTGATCCCCTGCAGGGTCTTGAAGTGGAATTTCACCCAGGTGCGTACATTGTCCTTATTGATAAAACTGAACGTATGGCTGCCGAAACCGTGCATGTGGCGGTACGAGGCGGGGATACCGCGATCGCTCATGGTAATAGTCACCTGATGAAGCGCTTCGGGCAGCGAAGTCCAGAAGTCCCAGTTGCTGTTGGCGCTGTGCATGTTGGTGCGCGGATCGCGCTTGACGACGTGGTTCAGGTCGGGGAACTTCAGCGGATCGCGCAGGAAGAAAACCGGGGTGTTGTTGCCCACCAGATCCCAGTTGCCCGTTTCGGTATAGAACTTCATGGCGAAACCGCGAATGTCGCGCTCTGCATCGGCCGCGCCGCGCTCGCCGGCGACGGTCGAAAAACGCACGAAGCATTCCGTTTTCTTACCTACTTCCGAGAAGATCGAGGCGCGGGTATACTTGGTAATGTCGTGCGTCACGGTGAACGTACCGTAAGCGCCCGAACCCTTGGCATGCATACGCCGTTCGGGGATCACCTCGCGGTCGAAATGCGAAAGTTTTTCCAAAAACCAGGGATCTTGCAGAAGCATCGGACCCAGCCGGCCGGCCGTCTGTACGTTCTGGTTATCGGCCACTGGACGACCGGAAGCCGTAGTCATTTTTTTCTTTTCCATAATCATTCGGATTTTAAATGGTTAATAATAATCTGCACCTGTATCTTGTCGATATTCGTGTCGCCGGGCAATTTTCCTGCCAGATAGCGATAAATCAGCCGTGTAAGTTCCGGATCGTCGTAGTCTGCAATCTTCTGTCCGTCGAACAGGTGATGGTGATTCCCGACCGTTATGTCGAAATACTGTTTCCCATCGGCGGGATTGCCAACCGAAGAGAGCACCTTCGCCTTACAAAACGAATCCAGAATCCGGTAAATAGTCGACACCGTGATATCCGGATTGCGTTCGCGCACTTTCTCGATAACCGTATCGACGGAAGCATGCCGCAGCTCCTGCATCACCTCGTAAACCATCCTGCGCTGCGGGGTGACTTTCAGTCCCGCAGTCTTGATTGCCTGAGTTATACCCGTTTTTCGTTCCATATCTATCGCAATATAAATATAAAAATTATCAGTTGCAAAAAAATTGCATCTAAAAACAGATCGACAACGCCTGCAAATATTCGCAGGACGAAGTACGGGCGAGGCTTTTCCGGGAGAACGGGGCGATCGTCCTGGAAGTCGAAGACCGCGGAATAGGGATTCCTGCGGACGCGATCGCAAATGCGTCCCAATCTTTCCATAGCGCGTAAATCACTTGAATACAACGAAATATAAAACAAGGCCACGCCTTTCCGTGAAGATCCTGTCGTTTTACAGAACCGCCGTGAACATTTTTTCAGAAGAAAGAAAATACGCCAAAGTAAAAATCCGCTTCGACCGGTATCGAATTTCCGCACAATTAAATTACCCGGAACTTATTTTCCGGAACTCCATCTCGTGTGGACAAGCAAATCCACGGCCCATTTTCAACGCACAAGCACCTCATTTTAGCTAATATACATTCCACCACTAACTTTCACCGATTGACCGGAGTCCAAATATTCAAATAAAAACATACTATTATTTACCTTCCTTTGGAAAATAAAACATATCTTTACATCGTTATTTTCCAAAAGAATATTTTTCCATAGGAATTAAAATTACAAAATATGGACGTTAAACGATTTTTGAAAAGGGAGTGGCCGACGCTGCTCGGAACGGCTGCCGGCGCGTTGGGAGGCTGGCTCTATTTTATCTACGTGGGATGCGACAGCGGTTCCTGCCCCATCACGTCGTCGCCCGTGATGAGCGCGGTATGGGGTGCGGCGGTGGGAGGAATCTTGTTCAGCATGTTCCGAAAAAAGAAGAATAGCGATGAATAATCTGCTGAAAAACCAGAATACGCCCCGTATCCTGCGGCTCGCCGGGGGCATCGGCCTAGGTATTTACGCCGTTGCGGCGCACGAACCCCTATTGTGGATTTTGGCAGGATTCTTCCTACTGCAAGCCCTGCTGAACGTGTCGTGCTGCGGAGCCGGAGGGTGTTCGGCCGACGGCGGGAAAACGGGCAAAGAGGTGTGCCGAGATCAAATAAAACCATATAAACCGAACAACGAATGAAAACGATTTTATTGACGGCGGTAGTCCTCGCCGGGCTTGCCGCTTGCGGAAACGGACAAACGAATCATAACGATAAAAACGAAAAAGAGATGAAAACGATTGAATTGACCAAAGCGGACTTTCTGACGAAAGTCGCCAATTACGAAACCAGTCCGACCGAATGGAAATACCTCGGCGACAAACCGGCGCTGATCGACTTTTACGCATCGTGGTGCGGTCCCTGCAAAATGGTGGCCCCGATCCTCGATGAACTGGCCGCGGAGTATGGCGACAGCATCGTGATCTACAAAGTGAATACCGAAAAAGAGCAGGAACTCGCCGCAGCGTTCGGCATCCGCTCGATCCCCTCGCTGCTGTTCATTCCGACGGACGGACAGCCGCAAATGGCACAGGGCGCGATGAGCAAAGCCGATTTCAAAAAGGCGATCGACGAAGTTTTACTTCGTAAATAACGGCGATGTCCCTTGCGATAGACGAGACCCGCTGTCCGCAAGGCCACCGTTGCCCGATGCTGCCGGCATGTCCCGTCGGGGCGATCGCGCAGGATGGATACGGACTCCCGAGGATCGACCCCGAGCGGTGCGTCGAGTGCGGCAAATGCATGAAAATATGCGGTATGAAGACGGTTTATAAAAGCGACGATCATGGAAAAACTGTGTAAGATACGCGACATTCAGCGCGCAGTCAATCAGTTCGAGCAGGGCTTCGAAAAACGATACGGGATCTGCTTAAACGAAGGGATGGCGCTGTGCTCCTTGCTCAAAGCCGGCAGTCTCTCATCGGGGGAGATCGGGGAACTGCTCGGACTGAGCTCGTCGAACGCCTCGAAAGTGATTAAATCCATCGAGAACAAACGGCTCGTCGAACGCATGACGGGAGAAAAAGATAAACGCCAAATGTATTTTTCGCTGACCCCGGACGGCAAAAAACGGATCTCGTCCCTGCAGTGCGAGGCAATAGAGATCGCCCCGCTGCTGAAAGAGATGCTGGAGAAACGCTGACCGGACGCAACGGCAACCGCCCGATCCGTCGATTCGGTCCGAATCGGGAACCGATTCGAAAATACCGGAACACGGCTTCAAAAGCCATGCGCCGGTCGAACGCCCCCGATCGGGTTCCCTACACAACACTCCCCGCGCACCGGTTTTGATCGGGCGACCGTACCGGTTCGAGGTTTCATTCCGGGCGAAATCGCCGCCGCTTTTTCATTCGCTTGTCAGCCTCTTATCATCGTCAATAACATCTTGAACCGCGTCTTCGCCAGCAAGGAGTGTTTCACTCCGGCCGGCATGATGACCGATTCTCCTTTTTTCAACTGCAACGGCTGACCGCCGAGCACGATTTCGGCCTCGCCTTCCAGGTTTTGTACCAATGCGTCGAACGGGGCCGCATGTTCGCTCAGACCCTGTCCCTCGTCGAACGAGAAAAGCGTGATATTGCCCGCCTCGTTTTTCAACACCTGTTTGCTGACGACGCCTCCGTCCGCATATCCGATCTTATCTGCGATGACCATGACCGAAGATTTCGAAAAAGTATCTTCCATAACGTTTCGTTTTACTGAATCCAGTTCTTCATATCTTCCCGTACCTCCGAGATTCCGCCGATTCCGAATTTTTCGACCAGCACGTCGGTAACGTTCGGCGAAAGGAAAGCCGGAAGCGTCGGGCCGAGGCGGATATTTTTGATGCCCAGGCTGAGCAGGGCGAGCAGTACGATTACGGCCTTCTGCTCATACCAGGCAATGTTATAGACGATCGGCAGATCGTTCACGCTCTTCAGCCCGAAAGCCTTCTGCAGCGCCAGCGCAATCATCACCAGCGAATAACTGTCGTTGCACTGTCCCGCGTCGAGCACGCGCGGAATTCCCCCGATATCCCCGAGAGGCAGCTTGTTGTAACGGTATTTGGCGCAGCCGGCCGTCAAGATCACGGTGTCTTCGGGCAAAGCCGCGGCAAAATCGGTATAATACTGACGGGATTTGAAACGCCCGTCGCAGCCGGCCATCACGACGAATTTACGGATCGCTCCCGACTTGACGGCATCCACGATCCGATCGGCCAGCGCGAGCACCTGATTGTGCGCGAATCCCCCGACAATCTCCCCGGTCTCGATCTCGATGGGTGGCGCGCACCGTTTCGCATGTTCGATCAGCGCCGAGAAATCTTTCGGCTTACCGTCTTTGCGGCCGGGAATATGAGTCGCACCGACAAGCCCCGCCGACCCGGTCGTGTAGATACGGTCGGCATACGTGGCGTTTTTGAGCGGCGGCACGATGCAATTGGTCGTAAAAAGAATGGGCCCGTTGAACGTGGCGAATTCCTCGCGCTGGCGCCACCACGCATTGCCGTAATTGCCGGCGAAATGCGGGTATTTTTTGAATGCCGGGTAATAATGGGCCGGCAGCATCTCGCTGTGGGTATATATGTCCACGCCCGTTCCGGCCGTCTGTTCGAGCAGCTCTTCGAGGTCTTTCAGGTCGTGTCCGCTTATCAGAATCCCCGGATTCTTCCCCACGCCGATATTGACTTTGGTGATCTCGGGATTCCCGTAGGCGGTCGTATTGGCTTTGTCGAGCAGCGCCATCGCCTTGACGCCGCACTGTCCCACGTTCAGCACCAGCGCGACGAGCTCATCGGCTCCGATATCCGGACGGCTCACCTCGGCGAGCGCGTTTTCGAGTATGGCGAAAACGTCCTTATCGGCAAACCCGAGGTTCAGCGCGTGCTCCGTATAGGCCGCAGCACCCTTTACGCCGTAAATGACCATCTGTTTGAGCGAACGGACGTCTTCGCCCTCCATACTCAGCACGCCGACTTTTTCCGCAACCGATTCGTACTCCGCCGGATCGGGATGAAAAGCGACTTCCGGCAGCGACGGCAATGCGATACCGCGCTTTTTAGCCGTGCCGATCAGTTCGTTTTTCATCGCCAGCGCTCCGGCAATACGCATTTTAAGCGCGTCGTCGTCGAAGTTGGCGTTGGTGATCGTGCTGAACAGCGCGTCGATCATCTGACGGCTCGCCCGGTCGTCCGGCGCGCCCTTCTCACGCAGGGCGCGGTTGACGATCGCCTCCCCGCGCACGGCATACAGTAAAACATCCATCAAACCGGCCGTTTGCGGCAATTTGCCGCAAACGGCCTGTATGGTACAGCCTTTTCCTCCGGCCGCTTCCTGACATTGAAAACAAAACATTCCCATAATCGTTGCGTATTAAAGTGAGTAATTCAAATCCATTGACCGTTTGCCGTTTCGCCGCCGACCGAAAGCACGATCACTTCGACCGGGATGTGCCGCCGCGCCTGCTCCCAGGCCTGCCGAACGACCCGCATCAGTCCCCGGCGGCAGGACGCTTCCATCACGAGTACGGTCAGCGTATCGATCTTCGCGCCGTCGATCAGTTGCAGGGCCCCTTCATAGCAACCGTCCACACAGCCCCCGCAACCGTTGCAAAGCGCTTCGTCTATTTTGATTACCGTACGTTTCATTTTTCCGTCCTTTTCGTTTCATACAAAATTACGGCCACAAACCCTGTTCCACCGTCACTATTGTTACACACGGAAAATTATTTTACCTTCGCATACACATCCGACACCAAACGGCCATGAACTATTCGGCATTGACTAACACCCCTCTATTCAGGAACGTCTCCCTCGAAGAGATCGAAAACATATTCGGCGAACTGAACATCCGCGAAAACCGGTTCAAAAAGGGCGAAATCCTCGTTTTGCAGGACGAACCGGCGAACCGGCTGATCATCCTGCTCGCAGGAAGCGTCGAAGCTCAAATGACCGCACCCTCGGGGAAAGTGGTCAAGGTGGAAGACGTCGAAGCCCCCAATCCGCTGGCGATCCTGTTCCTGTTCGGGCAAGACAACCGCTTTCCGGTGCAAGCGACGGCGCGGGAAAACGTCGATGCGATCGTACTCCCGAAGCAATCCGTCCTGAAGATGCTCTCGATGAACGAAACGATCCTGAAAAATTACCTCGACATTTCAGCCGATTTCGCCTCTCGCCTAAGCCGGAAACTGCACTTCATGTCGTTTCGCACGATCCGGCAGAAAATCGCCATGTACCTGCTGCACCTGGCCAAGGTTTCCGGATCGGACACGGTCGGACTCGATAAGACCAAAGCCGCGCTGGCCGAATATTTCGGCGTGTCGCGTCCTTCGCTCGAACGGGAAATGACCCGTATGCAGCAAGAGGGCCTGATCGTCGCCGAACGCCGGCAGGTGACGATCCGCAAAAAAAAGGAACTGGCGCAACTGATCCATTTTTAAAAAGAACCGAAGCACGCGGACGCCTTCGCCCGGATGAAACGAATAACGCACTGCGTCGATACCGGTCGCCGTCTGTCCGAGAAGCCCGTAAACCGACTAACACCCGATACGATGAAAAAAAGCATGTTCTTACTCCTGCTGTCGGCGATCTTCGCCGCGCCGACAGCCTTCGCCGACGAAACCGAAGCGGTCGCCGCGTCCGACCACTGGCAAAAAACAATTTGGGACGCCCGTTGGATCGCCTCCGGCGAGGTGTCGGAAGGCGAATTCGAAGCGTATCGCTTCCGGAAAACATTCCCGCTGGAGCGGGTTCCGTCCCGTTTCGTCATCAACATCTCGGCCGATCCCCGTTACGAGCTGTTCGTCAACGGCCGCCGCGTGCACCGCGGACCGGCGCGCGGCACGCTACAAAACTGGTGCTACGAAACGCTGGACATCGCGCCTTACCTGAAAGAGGGCGACAACGTCATCGCCGCGACCGTATGGAATTACGGACGGTGGTCGGGCGGGGCGCAAGTTTCGCTGTGCACCGGGCTGATCGTCCAGGGCGAAACGGAGCGCGAAAGCGCGGTCGATACCGACTCGTCGTGGAAAAGCCGTTACGACCGCTCGCTGGCCCCGTCGCTCGTCTACCTGCAGGACGTGGAACCGGGCCTTATCGTGGACGGAAACCGCTACCCGTGGGGTTGGGAACAGCCCGGCTACGACGATTCCCGCTGGCCGTCGGCCGTAGAGACCGAACCCGGCCGTCCCGCGCTGGCCTGTCGCGGCCAAGTCCGGGCGCTCGTTCCGCGCACGATACCGCTGATGGAGAGCCGCCCCGAGAACGCCCCGGTCATCCGGCGCAGCGAAGGGATCGACGCGGACGACAATTTCAAAAAGGGCAAACCGCTGACCGTACCGGCCCGCACGCGGGCGACGCTGCTGCTCGACCAGCAATACCTGACCAACGCCTACCCCACCCTGACCGTCAGCGGAGGCAAAGGCGCGAAAATATCGCTGACCTATTCCGAAGCCATGTACGTCAACGACCGGGAGAAGGGCAACCGCAACGAAATCGAAGGGAAGCACATCCGGGGATTCACGGACGTGTTCTATCCCGACGGGCAGGCGGGCCGCACGTTCGGTCCGCTGTGGTTCCGCTGCTACCGGTACGTCCAGATGGAGATCGAAACGGCGGACGAAGAGCTGACCGTCGACGGCTGGAATGCGGAATTCACGGGCTACCCGTTCCGTGAGAACGGCTATTTCCGCTCCGACGACCCCGAACTGGCGAAAATCTGGGAAACCGGATGGCGGACCGCCCGGCTGTGCGCGGGCGAAACCTACTACGACTGTCCGTACTACGAGCAGATGCAATACATGGGCGACACGCGTATCCAGTGCCTCATTTCGCTGTATGTCAGCGGAGACGACCGCCTGATGCGCCGCGCGATCAACGACATCGCCTCGTCGGTGACCCAGGAAGGCATCCTGCGCAGCCGCTATCCGACGAAAGTCGATCAGATCATCCCGTCGTTTTCGCTCTACTGGATCAACTGCCTGCACGACTACTGGATGCACCGCGACGATCCGGACTTCGTGCGTAGCTACCTGCCGGTACTCAAATCGGTGCTCGGCTGGTACGAGCGGAAAATCGACCCGAACACCGGGATGCTGGGGCAGATGCCCTACTGGAATTTTCTCGACTGGCCGAAACAGTGGCCGTGGACGACCTACGAACCGCCCACCGGGGGCGTACCTCCCGGCGGCCGAAGCGGGGGCTCGTCCATCATGACGCTGCAACTGGCCTACACGCTCGGGGACGCCGTGGAACTGCTCGACCATTTCGGCGAACGGGCGTTGGCCGACAAATACCGCCGAATCCGGGACGGCCTGTGCAGCGCGACGATGACCCGCTGTTTCGACTCCGAACGCAACCTGCTGGCCGACGACATCGCCCGGAGCAGCTTCAGCCAGCACGCCTCGATCATGGGCATCCTTTCCGGAGCCGTCGGCAGGGCAGCGCGAACGGCAGGTATTCGAAGCCCTCTGCGCCGACACGACGCTGACCCCGGCGACCGTCTACTACCAGTTCTACCTGGTGCGCGCGATGATCCGGGCCGGCCTGGCCGACCGGTACGCCGAACGCCTGGACACCTGGCGGGACATGATCGCCGCCGGGCTGACCACGTTCGCCGAAGAACCCGAACCGACGCGGTCGGACTGCCACGCGTGGAGCGCCAGTCCGAACTACTACCTGCTCGCCACGGTCTGCGGCATCGTGCCCGCATCCCCCGGCTTCGGCTCCGTTCTGGTCGAACCACACATGGGCCCGCTCGCGCAGGTCAGCGGCGGGGTTCCGCACCCGAAAGGAATGATCGAAGTGGATTTCAAGAAGAAAGGCGACCGGATCACGGGCCGGATCGTCCTGCCCGAAGGACTCGAAGGAACTTCCCGCCACGGCGACCGGACCCTGACGCTTCGCAGCGGACGGAACGAAATCCGCTGACCGTCCGGTCGCACGGGCACAGACGCGCCATACGGCCGGATTTCAGACGACCGAAACGCAGGAAGCCCTGCGCGCCGCCGCGGCCAGCGTGCGCGCCGCCCTGGAAACGACCATGCGCGGCGTGCCCGAGGATCTGGCCGAATACCGGGATGTCATCGCGGCCCAGATGGAGCTGGCCCGCGACCCCAAGCTGCTGGACGCCGCCCTGGCGGGGGAGCGCTACCGCAAGCCCATGAAGCCCATCCCCTCCAAAAAGCTGGAGCAAAAGGTCCCTCTGCTGGACTGCTTCCCCGCCCCCTGCCGCTCGGGCTGCCCCATTGAGCAGGACATC
>OGQK01000267.1_pt1 | contig 34927 bp, 48 predicted proteins | sample 1553221 | NCBI WGS metagenome assembly OGQK01 (sample SAMEA2579996, study PRJEB22360) | human gut metagenome | biome: human gut; feature: human-associated habitat; material: faeces | place: Denmark | collected 2008/2010 | reverse complement strand
CAGGCGAGTAGACCCACTCCGAGCGAAGTTACATTTTTTTAATGGGGGGGTGTTTAAGTCAGTCCCAGCGTTCCAGCGTCAACGGCGCTCGATTTTTTTTAAACTGTCTCTGACTTTCTGGGTGCAATTCTTCGTGGCATCGTTTGCACACAGATACAAGCTGTCGGTCGTCGCCATCGTACACCGACAGAGCCAAGTCCGGCCTATCCCTCAGATGCTTCACATGGTGGACGATGGCCGCGCGCCGATACCGGCACATTCCCTTGCACCTCTGGCACTCGTAATTATCCAGTTTCAATACTTCGCGCCGGAGCTTATCCCATTCCGGCCAGGAATAAAAGTCATGCGATTTCCCAGCCTGTATCAGCGCATTAAGCTGGATGAGTCTGGTGCCTGATATCATAGCCGCCCTCCCTTGGGTATAAAAAGCGTGTTCCGGCCAGAACCGGGCAGTGAGTCGGAGGCTAGGGAGCGACCCCCGGCCTCGCTTTTTGCGCCTGCATCTCAGCCTCAGAAATTCGCCGCTCTGCTATGCCATAATATTCCGGGCTTAGCTCAATGCCGACGAACTGGCGGCCTGCGTTTGCGCACGCTACCCCCACACTGCCAGAGCCCATAAACGGGTCCAAGACCGTGCCTCCGCTCGGGCAAATTGCCAAGAGCTTTTCCAACAGCTCCACTGGCTTTTCAGTCTGGTGATTTTTCTGCCGGGACGGCACGCTCGGAATCCGATAGCATCCGGGCAGTGCAGGACGCCCCATCTCCCAATTTACCGGCATTTTACCGTTGCTGCCCCACACAACGTACTCGCAGTCTGGCCTAAATCGTCCTGGCTGGTTGCGGGCAATACCCTTATCCCACACTACCACGCCGCGCCAAGTCCATCCAGCCATTTGCAGGGCATCAGCAAGCGCCGGCAGGTTGCGCCAATCTACAAATACAGCGGCCACCCCACCAGGCTTTGCCAACTGGCGGCATTGGAATAGCGCGTCTCTCATGAATGCTGTAAATGCTCGTTGGTCCATGTTGTCGCCCTCAAAATCCGGGAACCGATGAGCGCCGTTATACTCCATGGCGGTATATTTAATCGACGTTTCAGACTTCCTGCTCTGCGCTGTTGTGCCGCCGGAGCAATAGGGCGGATCGGTCAATATCATATCAATGCTGTCATTCGGCATACTTTTCATTAGCTCTATACAGTCTCCACAAAAAATGTCCAACATTTCCGCCTCCTTGCGACACGCAAAAAGCCCCACCAGTCCGCCCGGTGGGGCCTTTGCTTTTTTGGATGATACTAGTATAGCACATCCATCCGCATAAGTCTTCCGGTTTTTTTCCGGATTTTATATTTCGCTCCCGCCATATAGGGCGAGCGTGAAGCGGCGCAAGGCTTTTTCGCGGCGATCGTAAACTGCAGACTTTTCAAGTCCCAATTCTCCACACAGCCTCTCCACGTTGCCCCTTTCGGGATGCATGTAAAATCTCAGCAGCACCAGCCTATCCTCCTCGCTCAGGATCTCCAAGCCGGCGTCCACCAGCGCCACCCACTTCCGCGCCATCTCCAGGGATCTCTCCAGCTCTTCCCGGTGGACGATGTTGGACAGCAGTATATCCTCCCGTGTGCTGCCCCCGCCCTTGACCGGCGTGCCGTCTCCGGTGGCGCTGCGGATTCGCTGGGCATCAAGCTCCAGGCGCCGAATCTCTTCCGGCAGGGTGGACAGAGCCAGCTTCTTGGCTTCATAGTCCCGGAGTTTTTCTATTGCTTCGTATTTCCAGTTCATTCGGTTCTCCCTTCCCTTCTGGATCTGTTTGCTTCCCACGGAAATTCCCGGCGCATATTCTCTTCTCCGACGATAGGAACAAGGCTATCCTTCATGAAGATCGGGGATCCTGCCGCCTTCACAATGTTGTAAATTGTCTCGCGCCCTGGTGCATGTTCTTTACTGCCCGGACCGGTCATAGCCCCTAGAATTGCCCATTTTACAACTTCAAGGGGCGGGAGCCTTTCCAGTGGAAATTCGGCAAGTATTGGCTCCACGTTGACGAATGTGTTGTGACAACCGCAGAACCAAAAAACATCGTCCGGATTTGTGATTGTGCTGCCATACCAGTAGTTATCCCCCTGTGGAAGTTTGCCTCGCAGGGCCAGTTTGTTGTATCTGGCCGGATTCTTGGTAAGAAACAGATAGCGATGCTGCGGCGCTTTTTCGCAAGCGTCAAACACCGCCTTTATCCATTCGTCCGGCACCCACGCGCCAAATAGATCAGCCATGCTGCATACGAAGATGGTCTGCGGCTTAGTTTTCTGCGCTGGCTCTTCCAACCGGAACGGTAAAAAAGTCGGATCAAACAGATAGGGATATGGGTTGCCGTTGATCTTATTATCAAGGCAATGTACACCGCCGTGGGACTCCGGGTAGCCGCTGCGGTCGGGGAGCCGTTTCCCAAATCGTCCAGCAATCCTCCGGGCGTAGCAGTATTCGCACTCATGGCGGCAGCCGGTTACCGGGTTCCACGTGCTGTCGCACCACTCAATGTTTGTTTTATTCATATATCCTCCTGTTCGCCTATGCAGATTTGTTGTTCTGGCGCTTCGTAGTTGCACCAGATAACTTCCTGCGTCGCTTCTGCTGATGTTGTCCTGGCGGCGATTGTGTACTTGCACCACCCCGCCAACGCCCGATCATACAAATCCGACTCATAGCCCGACAGCACAATGCTTGCCCGGCTTGTCTGTAGCAGCTCCAGCAGTTTCCGGTGGCTGGCATCGTCCATTTCATGCCGGTATAGCCTGCCTCCCTTGCGTGTGCTGCGCAGATATGGCGGGTCTAGGTACATCAGCACACCGGGATCGTTATACCGCTCGATCAGGTGCAAGGCATCCGTGTGCTCGATTTGGACTGCATTGGTTGCACTCCCACGTAGCCGGGACGCTGCATCCATCACCGCAGCCGGGATGCCATGCCACAGACACGCAGATCCACCAATCCGGGCTTGCTTGTGATTCCGCCAGCCGCATTTGCCGTCCATCTTTGCCCCAATGGCCTGCGCCGTGCGGACCGCAAACCGCCTTGCTTGCTCTACCGGGTCGCTGCCTGGCTCAAACGCCCGGTTGTACTCCTCTCGCGAGTACGGTGTGAGCTCCAAGGCTCTGGACAGTTGCTCCGGGCGCTCCCGGATGACCGCAAACAGGTTGACCACATCGCTGTCCAAGTCGTTGATCGTCTCCACGGCAGACGGGGCCTTGCGGAAAAATACTGCGCCAGATCCAAAAAACGGCTCCAAATACACCATTTTCTCATAATTTGCGGGGAAATGGCCGATAATCCACTCCGAAATGGACCACTTGGAGCCCGGGTAGCGAGTGATCCGCTTCACGTGCCATCACCATCCCCGTCTTGTTCCTGCTCTCGTAGCATCCGGGCAATGGCCTGCCGCTCCAGTTCGCCCAGGCCCGCTGTGCCCATGCTCATGCGGTCGGATTGTCGGGCCGCCGGGGCGCCGCTGCCGTACTGGCCCGATTGGACCTTGCGGAAATTATCCGGCTCCAGGAGCCAGCCCAGCGTGGCCTTCCATCCAGCCCGGTTGTCCCCAGACAGGAAGCCATATTGGGAGGACTTGAAAACATCAGTGAACTGTTGACTTGTCACACCTTGTGCCAGAAGGTCGGCAGCTTTGGCCACCAGTTGGGGCGGGGTCGGGTTGGGAGCCGTCTCCCCTCGCACGGAGAAAAACATCCTGACAATAGATTCTGGGCTGGGCTGGTCCACCCGGGCGGATTCCGAAGCGCCTTCCATTCCATTCCATTCTCTTCTCTTCTGTTCAGTTCCATTCTGTTCTATTCTCTTGGGATTCCAAGTGGATTCCGAATGGATTCCGTCCGGATTCCCGTTGGATTCCGCTTGGATTCCAGATGGATTCCGCTTGGATTCCGGCGTGCCAAGGTATCCAGTCTTGTGCTCCAACAGCGTTGGGCACCCATCAACCGGATGATCTGTATACGACTTGTTTGGTTTTATGTATACAGATGCCGCCGCCGCTGGATAGATGGGTGGCTTGGCCCGGTCCCGCTTCAGGGAATTGGCTATTCTCCAGTGCTTCACCAAGATGATGCCATCCGGGAATTCCAGCAGGAAGCGTTTGGTGATCAATGTTCGCAAATCGCCGGGTTTTGCCCCAGCAGATTTGACTATTTGCCCTGCATTATTCAAAAATCCATCATCATCCGCCCTCATGCAGATTTGCAGATACAGAGCCTGAGCGGACTTTGAGAGAGCTATAAAGGCATCGCTACACACTACTTTTGTGCTGAACATCCTGCGCTCTGCCATGGAATTAACCTCCTTTGGGGCACGCCGCCACCTTGCACCAAGGTGGCACAACTCGCTGGACTTTATGGATAAAATGCAACTCATGGCTGGTTGCATCTGATAGGTGCAGGAGCCAAATCTCCCGGCAATTGGAAAGGTCCAGCGTCCTCAGGTAGTCACACAGCGTATCAATCTCCATATGACTGTTGGTGATCCTGCGCCTGACCTTGTCCGGCATCCGCTCGCACCGCGACAAGATTGCGCTGTCATAGTTGGCCTCCAGCGCCAGCACTGACACTCCAGGGAAGCGGTAGGCGAGACTAACAGTGTCGGTAGCCATCACTAATACCTCCCCGTCTACGCCAGAACGGAGCAAAAAACCGAGCGGTTCCGCAGCATCGTGGAAGGTCCGGAAGGGGACCACATCTATGGTCCCCACCAAAAATTGCCCCCGGTCTGTGATGATTTCTGCGCCATCCAGCTCTAGTGCATCTGCTGTCCCCTCCGACATGTAGACGGGTAGGCCAGCTCGCACCAGCTCCGCAGCGCACCGGCTGTGATCCCTATGCTCGTGGCTTACCAGGACGGCGTCCATTCCGGAAGCGCCGAACCCGGCCAGCTGCTTTAGCCGCCGGAAGGATAGGCCGCACTCCAACAGCAGGCGGGTCTGGCCGTCGTCCACGATGTAAGCATTCCCGTGGGAGCTGCTGGCAAGAGATGTAAAAGTCATATCGGGCAAGCCTCCTTCTGGGCGGTTGGTTGCGCTTGGATGGTGTCCGTTGGTGTGTGATCTTTTTGGTATTGGGTGCTCTTCTTGATTTGTTCCTGGGCCCACATGGGCAGGCCCTCAAACACGTTATCATCCCAGTGGTCCATGTCCCACCGGATGGGCGGTGTGGTGCTGGTGGGCGCTGGGACGCCCTTAGGCAGGGCCATAAGATTGTCTACGTTAGCATACTCTCCGGTGTCGTTCAACACCACCTGGAGCTGGCAGGCCCGGCCTATTTGATCAAACAGATCAAGTTCGCCAAACTCCTCATCGGTGTAGTTCCTCCCGTTCCAGGAAGATATGAAGCCCCGGAGGCTGCTCTTCTTTGACGTCGAAACGGTGAATTCTTTGGACAGCTGCCTGGGTTCTTGCTTGCCATCAATTTCAACGGTTTCGCCCGCCAACTCCCAAATGATTTTCACCTTATTGGAATAATTTTTGAACTTCTCGGAGTACTGCTCCCCGAGATCAATTACTCCAATGCAGATTCCGATATACACACCCGGTTCCACCGGCGGCGTCTTGGGCTTGGCCCGTTCCTTAATTTTCATATTCGCACCTCAATTCTTTGTCGCACTCGGATACTACCAGGCGGATTACCTGGGCGTCCATACTCTCCAGCCGAGTGACCGACTCTGCATTGTCCATAAACAGGGGCGCCGATACACCGTGTGCCCTGGACATTGTATTGATAATATCGATGCCCACATTGATCTGGGCGCCGCTATTGATGCTGGCATACGGCACACCGCCATATGTCACATCGCACCGCTCCTCCAGGCCGCCATTGGCCTGTTGGCGGAACAGCCGGAACCGAGCCAGCCGGAACAGCCCATTGACAGATCCCTCCAAGAAACTGGCCTTGTACCGCACAAATTCCTCCATCAACCACAGCTGCCGATCAATCTCCTCCAGCCGTTCAGCGGCATTTGAGGCCTGTTTGCGCAGATCCGCAATGCGGGATTCCAGATCCGGCACCATGCCGCCCTTCGCTAGTTGCTCGTTCAGGGTGCGGATTTTTCTTTCCAGATCCTGGATGCTGGACTTGATGCTGGCTGTGGTGGCCGCCATATTGCCCTCGATGCTATATAGTTGGCCACTCAGCATATTGATCCGCTCCCGAAGATCATGCTTTTGGACGGCGTATCCAGGCATATCCTCAATGGCCACCGCCTCGGATTGGGCTCCCTCCAGTTCTGCCTTCAGCTGATTATATTTATCCTGCGCCGCCTGCATCTCAGCGTCCACCTTTGCAGATTCCGCCTGACATTTTTCCAGACGGCCCTTCAGGCGGTTGGACCGCTCGATTGCTCCAGCCTTCCCTTGATCCACTCGCTCCTGATGCTTGCTCTTGGCTCTTTCCAAGGCTTCTCTGGGCAGCGTCTGGCCGCAGGTGGGGCAGCTTCCGCCGGTAAATACATCGTTGTTCCAGCGGGCCCATTCTTCCCGGCAACGGTCGATGTCGGCAGCCAGATTGCCCATATCGCCATCCAATTGCCTGCGATGGTATCGGCTGGCATTATAGGATTCCTGGGCGGCATCCAGAGCCCTCTTCAGCTGGGCGATCTGGTTATGATTCCCCTGGGCCGCCCGATAGCTAGAATTCTCGGACTCCAGCACTCGCAGCTCTGCTTGGGCTTCTTTCATCTCTGCCTGCTTTGTTGCCAGCAGGCTGCTGCCCCTCATCTCAGCCAGCTCCCGTTCCAGCTCCGCCTTTCGAGCGGTCGCCTCTTCCAGCTCCATCTGCAGGCCGCCGCAATCCATCGCCCGGCACTGCTCGGCCAGCGCCTGGAGCTCGGATATCCGCGCCGGAGCATCCGTTTTCGCGCCCATAAACTTTTTGCGGTCCGCCTGCAATTTGCGCTTATAGTCTGCCAGCGGCAGAGATGCGCGCCAGCCGCAAGCGGTGCAAATCTGGCATCCGTGGCCATAATCTCGGTATCCGGCGCAGGTGCGGCGATGCCAAATAGCGCAGCCCGCCGGTCCTGCCAGCCCATATCACGGGCAAAGTAGGAGACGGAGGTCAGCAGCCGGAACACGTCCTCCGGGACGATTTCCCGGATTTTGGCATCATATCCATACTTTTTCTGGGGCACCCCGTCCACAAAATATTCGGACGTGTTGCCGTCAAAAGTTTCTTGGCCGCTACCGCGCTTGGCGCTCCACACCTCCCGCAGCGTCCGCCGGAGCGTGGTAATCTGGCCGTCGACATCCAGCTCTGCCTCCACGGCGGTAATGGCCTGGTGGTCCGCCACCTGCCCATCTGGGCCAAGGGGCTTCAGGTCAATGTTTTTTTCACCGTTGCCCTTACTATCCTTGCCAAAAAGCAGCCAGGTCAGGGCATCGTAGATACTTGTTTTCCCGGCGGCGTTATCTCCGTAGATGGACGCACTCCGGCCCCGGAGATCCAACTCCAGGAGTTGGTGGCATTTAAAATTTTCCAGGCAAAGCCTGTTGATTCTGATACTTTTCATTTGACTTTTTGCCCTTTCTACCATATAATCATGGCGTCAATTGTTTTCGCTCCGCCCGCAGAGGTACCAGCTCCACGGGCGGGCATCTTTTTTGCTTACAGGACTACGGCAACCAGGCCTTTTTCAATTTCGGCGGACAGCTTTTCTGCAAGGTAGTCCCTCACGATCTTCCGGGCGGCCAACTTCCACATACCGCCATCAGCTTCCACAAATGTAATTCCTCGCTCCGATACGCGGATCAGGAACTGGGAGACAGGCTGCTCCACCTCCTGGAAAGTCCGGTATGGCCGGAGGGAGATAATGGGGCGAATGGGGGTATTGGCCTGGAGAGATACACCGGTCCTGGATACCACGGATGTGGCAATGCCGTTGTCGTTCAGCGTAATCTTGCTGCCGGTCGTGATATCGGAAAGGAGCTTCAAGGCGTACTCGGCGTCCGGGGTTGCCTGGAACCTGGTCCGGAGGGCAATCATAGCCTCGTCGAAACGCATGTCCACCTTTTCGCTCCAACCAGGAACATCAGTTGCCTCAACCCAATAATGGCAGTCGCGCCTCATGCGGCGTTCCAGGACGGGATGGCCGAAGCATCGAACTGTGGTATGACTTGGAACTGTAATGTAAAGCGGCCCATCCAGCGTTTCGGGATCCGCAACACCCTCAGTTTTGACAAGGGCAACCAGCGCTTCCAGACTGTGCAGTGTAAGGGGCTCCACTACATCCAAATCTGGGCGGACCTGCTTATAGTCTCCATCCCCATCCACCACATAGGTGACGTTATCCACCCTCAGCACCTGCGCCCGGCTGAGTTCCTGGATTTTTTCAATAGCTGCTTTCAACATAATGTTTTACCTCCAATTATTATTTTACCAACTTAAGGACAGCGGCAGGCTCTTGCTCCCCACCGTCCAAAACTTGCTGCCCGGGCACCTCTGGCACCATCTCGACAACCTGCATTCCCCCGGTTTCCGGATTGCCGCAGACATACAAAAACGTCTGCACCGGCAGGGTTGGAGCCAACCCAACCTTGACCTCCAGCTCTGCGCTGATGCCAACGCGATCATCCGTTGGGGCAAAGGTCATAGTCATGGTGATTTTTCGTTTTGCGGTAGCCTTTGTGTTTGGATCCAAAATATTGTTGATGATCTTCGGGACCTCGTAGTCAAACCGCTCCAAAAAGGCGCCGCGCGCCATTTCCAGTAGCGATTTTGGAGACATTTCCATGTTTACAACTCCTCTCGTTCTTGGTACAATTTAAATGGATGTTTTTCCTGCGCCGTCTCTGGAGTTTGCGCCTCCAGGGGCGGCTTTTTTTGGCGCTTGCCGTCGATATACAGTGTGTAACCAGTCTTCGCCATATCCCGCAGAACTGTTGGGCTGTAGCCATGCGGGCCGGCACCGTGGGCGTAAGCCTTCCCGCCCTTCCTGATCTCCCACATTATCCTCTCTCCCTGCGGCCATCCGCCGGATCCGCCATGCCCAGCAGTTGCCAGATCCTGGCCGCCGCCGTGTCAAACTTCTCTGGCAAATTATCCGCCCACCAGGAGCGTGTGTTCGGCTGTCGGACTTTGCAGTTGCCGGGGCCAATCGGCTCATCCTTATCCAGCCACTGGATCCAGCAGCCAGGATTGTATCCGCTGCTGATTGCCCAGCGGTAAAATGCCCGGAACTTGTGCCACACCGGTGCGCGGCGCGGGCACCGGCTCCAAAAATTGTAGAGGGAGTATCCGGCGGGAGTCATCTTAAGTTCTCGATCTGTCATATTGCCGCCCCCCTATAGGCAGTGGATCACGCACGCCGCCCCAATAATGGCGGCGGCCATGCACCACATCACGCAAGCCCAGATGGGCATGCGCCGCCTGGCAGGAGCCTGCAGCGCCTTGATGGCCATGGTCAGGGCCACGGCATCAGCGGCGGCGGTGCCAGGATCCATATACTCCTGGATCGCCAAGCGGCTCCGGGGGTAGGCTTTGGCTCGGGCCTCTTGGCGGAGGGATTGGAGTTGGGCGATTGCGTCAGCTCTGCTCATCATCGCCACCTCCTTGCAAGTATGCCAAAGTCAGCAGGCGCTCGATATCCTGGGCTAGGCCGAAGCAGATCTGCATGGCTTTCACGGCGTTTTCCGCCTTAGCCCTGTTCCGCTCCAGTCCCTCCAGCGCGGATATTGCTGCGCTCAAGGCCTCTACATCTTTCCTGTATTCTGCAGTTTCTTCATCATCGTGTCGAGCTTCTGTCGGAATATCTTCGCCCAAATACTCCTCCAGGCTCTTCAGCTGGCGGATTACATCAAGCATCTTCATCATCGGCATTCTCCTCCTGCTCCCGCAGCTCCGGGCAAACTGCCGGAATCACCGCCAGCAGCAGTTTCGCATACACCTCATCCGTCAAATACGGATCCCTGGCCAGGCACTGCTTGGCCCATTCCAGTTTTGGCGCCAATAGCGCCACCGTCAGCGGATCGGCGATTTCCGCCCCGGCATCCCAGGCGGCCAGCAACTGATCCATGATGCCAACATCCCACGGATTTTGGTGGGACGCGACAGCCTTGCACAGGGTGCGCAGCAGCTCCGCTTTGGCTGTGGCATTCGCGGGCTGCGTTTCGGCCACCTCCTGGGCCTTAAGCGCCCGAATCCCGGCCATCAGTGCGTCAACATCCTGGGCCCAGACGCTGTCGGACAAATCGCCATCCCGGACATCGCAACGCAAATGCTCTAGAGCGTCCTCGAGCAAGGATTCCAGTTGCTTGATTTCTTTCTTTTTACTCATTTTTTATTTCCTCCTTTTTAAACTGCTGCACCGTTCCAATTATCCTCCACCCCTCCTTTAGCCCTGCCCCTACCATCCGCTCCGCATGCTCAGAGCTGGTGGCGCGGACTTCGCGGGCGCGGACTAGGCCGGTGGTTTCGGATTCGATGTAGACTTCGAAGTCGTAATATTTTATCACGGCATCAACTCCTTTTTGCTTGCCCCGAACATTGGCAAAATCATTGCCAAATCCAGATGCAGTACCCGGTGTAGGCTCTCTAACTCCCCCAAAGTAAGCCGCCGGGGATCCTTGAGTCGCCGGGATAGAGTGGAGGGATCCATGCCGGCCTTGCGGGCCAAGTCGCCCTGAGAGAGGCCGCAGTAGCTCATTCGGGCGCGGACTTCTCTCCTAAAATCCTCGGCGGCGTATTGAGCGGAGCCTAGCTTGGTTCGGGGCATGCGGGGCCGCCTCCTATCAGATTTCTGGGTTGTAGATTTTTAATCTACAACCTCGCCAAAAAAAATTAACATTTGCTGTTCCGGAGTAACGCCGCCCACTGCTCGGCAAAATGCTGCGATTTCTCCGGCTTTAAAATCGACTTTATTATCGATCTTCCTTGCAAGGCAGTACGGGGTAATCCCGATTTGGCCCGCGATGTACTTATATTTCAGCCCACGGCTTTCGACCAGCTTTCGCAAGGCTTTGCTATTGGTCATGTTGACACCTCCCATCTCTGCGAGAGTAGATTTTAAATCTACCTAGAGTATACACGCGCAGAGGCGCATTGTCAACATTTATTTTTCGAAAAATAAATAAATGTTGATTTTGCGGGGACCGCGTGGTATCCTAAGCACAGGACCCGGAAAAGAGGTGGAGTTGTGCAAATTGGAGATCGGATTAAAGCACGGCGCATAGAGCTTGGGCTGACGCAGGACGAATTGGCTAAAAAGCTAGGATATAAGTCTCGCTCAACAATAAACAAGATAGAGTTGAACATAAACGATATAACACAGCCCAAAATCATTGATTTTGCAGCTGCCTTAGATACAACCGTCTCGTACCTAATGGGACTAGATTCTGATACAAGCGAAAAAAGCCTCTCCGCCATAATAGGAGAAGAGGCCATTCAGATGATATTAGATAATGATGAAAAGACGAGGATAGTTAAATGGATTGCTACACAAGATCCAGAAGTGCTTTCTCTTGTCCATTGGATTTCGCTGCAGGATCGCGATACATTGATACGTCTGGATCAAATCCTAAGCCTTTCGCGCAAACAATAAATTCTCGCAATTCTTCCCCCGAGAGCGCTGATAGCCTTGAGATAATGCGGACAATCAAGTTTCCGCTCCCCATATCATCATATGTATTATCCACTGCACTTCATCCTCCTTCTGTATGTACCCGCATAAGCGGATCACTCGTCTCCATCTTCGTATTCTATCAAATCTTGTATGCGTACCTCTAGGGCCTTGGCTACGCTGTAGAGCATCCGGAGTGTCGGATTTGGCAATGCGCTTTCCATGGCTTCAATGCTGCTCTTTGCAACCCCTGCCCGCTTTGCCAGTTCACGTATTGTCATTCGACGTAAAATCTGGAATTCCCGCACCCTTAATCTCATGCGATGCACCGCCCCTTCTGCACGCTATTTTTCCGCGTAGAGCGAAAATTATGCAGATGGGGATCTGTGTCGAATAACTCATATCTGGATTATATCACAAGCCCTGTCCCGATTTGGTGGTACAAATGGTAATTTCCAACATTTCTCTGTTTTGCACAAAGTGAGCAACGCCGAATTGTGCAAGTTGCACAGAAAATTATAACTCCAGCAAAATAAAATCATGAAAATGATAATTTGTACAAATTTGTTTGACGCCGCTCGTTTGTTCGATTGCGTGTATGTATTATATCGAACGTGCGTTTGAATGTCAAGACGCAAAATGTGGAAACCGCCCGGACTCAGCGCCGGTGGTAATAAAAAGAAAAGAGGAACTATCATGGCAATCATTACTTGCCCAGAATGTGGGCAGCAACTCTCCGGGGAAGAAGAGTACTGCCCCAATTGCAATCGCAGCGTACCTCGCAACATCGACTCCGCTAAGAGTAAAAAAGAGGAGTACGTGGCCGCAGGTAAGTTGCTTCAGCGGGTGGCCGTTGCTCTCTTGGCCGTCGGAGCAATCGGAGGGATCTGTGCTGCTATTTTGCACAATATATCTCTCGATGAGTATCACAAAAATATTATGGTAAGTATGGTTTTAGGCATAGCAGTATTTGCGTCATCGGTTTTTCCATCTGCCGTGTGCTATGGGCTAGGAAAGCTTGTATCAGCCAAAGGAGAGCTATAAAAAGTTCCCGCCCCGTACCACAGGGGCGGGAATAAACTTAGAAGGGAGCCTACCATATGAAAATTCCAAAAGCCAAACAGCTTCCATCGGGCTCCTGGTTCTGCCGTGTGCGGGTAAATGGCCAGGATATAGGGATTACCCGCCCAACGGAGAAAGAGGCTGTGGCGGAGGCTATGGCCGTCAAGGCAGGGGCAAAAGTCGCTGCCAAGCCCGGGAGAAAAACACTGACGGACGCCATTGACGATTACATCGCCGCTCGGGTGAACATCCTATCTCCAGCGACTATATTAGGATATCGAAGGATCCAGAAAAATCGATTCCAGGACGTGATGCGTTTGGACATGCACAAGATGACGCAGGAGAAATGGCAGCGGGTGGTGAACGCAGAAGCACGGAAATATAGCGGGAAGACATTGAAGAACTCTTGGCTATTTCTTGCATCCGTGATCCGGGAGGAAACTGGAGAACGAGTTGCCGTGAAGCTCCCGCAAGTGATTCCGAATGAAAGAGGATTTCTCCGGGCTGAAGAAATCCCGGCATTGCTGAAAGCTTTAGCCGGGAGTGACATCGAAATTGCTGCGTTGCTTGCCCTGAGCAGCATGAGGCAATCGGAAATATTGGGCCTGAAATGGGACAATGTGGATCTGGTAGGCAACGTTATCCGCGTTGAGGAGACAGCGGTGAAAGGGGAATCCGGATGGGTAAGAAAAGCGGAAACGAAGAATCTGGCATCAAGAAGAATGATCCCGATTATTGCGCCACTTAAGTCCGCTCTTGAAAGCGCTCCCCAAAAAGAGGGGTATGTTGTCACCGTATCCGACAACACTATACGTAGGAAGTTGCGGGATATATCGAAAGATGCTGGCATCCCGTATGTAGGATTGCACGGACTGCGGCACAGCTTCGCTTCGCTTGCTTACCACTTGGGCCTCTCGGAGGAAGCCACGATGAAAATTGGTGGCTGGGCGGACATCCAGACAATGCGGCGTATTTACACGCACATCTCAGAATCCGATATAAATGCACAGTCAGAAAGGTTTTTAGATTTTTTTCAAAAATGGCAATGAAAACGGCAATGGAAACTTGTAGACGCCGATATACCGGCGTTTTTAGAGATGTTGAGCAAGGGTTCAAATCCCTCCATCTCCGCCAGATAAAGCCGTCCAGATTTTACGGTCTGGGCGGCTTTCTTCTGCATATTTTCGAATTTCCCGGGAACTCCGAACTTATTGCCATATCATATTTGCAATCATTTTGCAGCGTTGGCAACTCAAAAGGCAACGTTGCAATCCAAAATGGCAATGAAATTGGCAATAGAAAAAATGGCAAACTCCCAACTTTTTTCATTGCCGCCGGCTCCTCAGCTATGATATAATAAGGCTGGCCGCCCGGACAGACGGCCAGCGGGAAATATTGCGATAGAGGGCCGCCCAGAAGGGTAGCCCTCTATCTACATCACTTTAGTCGAAGAATCGCTCATACTCTCCGAGCAATTCCAGGTCCCAATCCGGATTGGAGCCGTACCAGGCCCATACCGTCTGGTATGCATCCCGGAGGGACTCCGGGTTGGCTTCGATGGGCTCGCGGGTCCCATCGGCTTGGATCAGCTCCAAGTCCTGGCCCTCGCCACAGAACACGATGGTAGCGCGTCCGGTTTCTGATTTAATCATGGCAATCTCTTTCATTTTTGTTTCCTCCATATTCTGGGGAATTTCCGTCCCCCTCAATTTGTGTCTTGATTATAGCATCTTTTCCAGCTTTTGTCAAGTCTTTTTTTGCAAAAGCCGGAAAAATTTTACTTTTGCCCTGGTCGTCCTGGCCTCCCTCGGCGGGGCCGACCGTACTGAGCCTCCGCCGCCTCCCTTGCGGCAATGGCGTCGGCCACATCGCTATATGCGCCAAGCTTTATTCGCTTTCCGCGCACAGTGATGCGGGCCAGCCAAGCCCCGTTCGCCGAGTCCCACGTCACGCCCGGAATCGCCCGCGCCAGATCTTCAGGCGCTGGCCCGGCCTCTGCTCCCGCCGCAGCCTCCTCGGGCTTAATGAGTTCCAGCGGACTTGAGCCCAGGACGGTGGCAACCGCTTGCAGCGTTGCCAGGGTATGGCCCGTGCGACCAGCCTCAATCTCCTTGATTGTGGTGACTGACACGTCGGAGCGACGTGCCAGCTCCTCTTGGGTAAGCCCGGCCGCCCTACGGAGGGCGGCGAGCATCGTTTTTCCTTTTCCGCGCCTTGGCGCGGATCTATTCAAGGGCATTGCGCGGCTACCTCCCTCCTGGAGCCAGCCAATTTGGCCAGGCTGCGGCAGCCAATAATCCGGCCGGCATCGTCCCGGATCTGCTCCCCGGGGACATACACATCCTCGCGAGCATCCCCCACGGCCTGCGCGCAGACCATGGAGACGACGTATATAGTCTCTGGCGCAGGGTCTGGGAGCCCGTCAACGGCTCCGAAGTGCTGCCGGACTACGGGGACTGGGCAGCCGGGGACATCCACCGGCTCGGTGATGGTGGCGCACCTGGCGATGTTGCCGGATGCCGGGATTGTGACACCTCCCACTACGATGTCGTGCGGGGTCAAATTAACAATTCTTTTCATTTTTTGTTTCCTTTCTCCCCGTATAGTCGGTAGGACAGCTTGTATAAATTACTTCTCAGAAGGGACTCTTTGGTGTGCGAAGGGATGATAGAGCCTTCCAGCGCTCTATTGCGCGGGAACTGTCTGGGACAAGCGGGTCAATCCGCTCCCAGTCCCGAACCAGCGCGCTGATTCGGGACGCCTGGCGACACCGTTCGAGCCAAATTTCCTCAAACGGCCCATCCAGGGGCGGACTGTAGTTGTCCAACCCTCCCCGGGAGAGCTGGAGTTCCGCCAAGTTCAGCACGTGGCGCGACTTATCGAAGCGAAGATGCGGCAGGTACTGGGAATCCCAAAATATTTCTGTGGGACTCCCATACATGTTGTCCAAGTTACGGGTGCCTAAAATTATATAGGCACCCGAAATTGGGAAGTCCTGATACGGGGCGGAAAACTCAAACCCCGAATGGGAGGCGGGTACCACGGTGGAATACTTCCAGCCGTAGAATTCGGCGGCCCCGCCGCTCGACCACTCTGTGTGGCACACATTCGCCGCGTCCCTCACAGTCCAGTGGCCGGGGTATCCCTGGTCCATTTTGAGTGGCATCGGTTTCCCGATGAGTATTTCGTTCCCCCTGGCAGCGGAGAACAAACCAGCGTGCATTATCATTTTTATTCCTCCATTTTAACTATAGAATCTTTCAAAAGCCGGAAAATTTTGGCCGATCAATCCCAGGCGTGCTCATCGCAATGAGCGGCCCAGGCCGCCTCCATTTCGGCCAGAGCAGCAGCGAAGTCTTCGCCCTGGATGATTTTTTCCAGAGCCGCTTTGCCTGCCGCCACTTTGGCGTAATGGGCTCCTCTTGCCCACGCCTCAGCTTTGAGGTAGGCCGCCGCGCGAGGATATTTGGCCAGCATGGCCGGAATATCGTGCGCGGGACGCGGGCCCATGCCCAGGCCACCGCAAGCATTGGGCCCCGCGAATGTGGCCGCAAACTTGCGGTCCCACTCTTCAATCTCCTCCTTAGCCGCCCGGATTTCCGCCAGCCCGGGAATGGCATCGATGCGGGCCTGCCGCTCGGCCTCAGCCTGGATCCTGGCATCCCGGCGGGCCAGCAGCACCGACATGATCTCCGGCTTCTTCGTCTTGATCATGTCGATTGCTCCGTCTTTTTGGGCCTTCGCCAAAGACCCGACTTTGATCCGGCCATCAGGAACTAAGCCTTTGCCCCATTCCAGCCTCTCACAAAGAGAGATGTTATAAGTTTCAATCAGTTCCATAGCTGTCATTTTTGTTTCCTCCAATTTTCCGGGGGTTTCTGTCCCTCAATTTGTACCATTATTATAGCAGTTTTTCCGGCTTTTGTCAAGTCTTTTTTTGCAAAAACCGGAAAAAATATTATGCGAAGTATCTCCTTGATTTTTGCGCCTTACCCGATTATAATCAAGGTGGCCGGGGTAAGGCTCCCGGCTCACCTTATCTGGGGTGGGAGAGCGGCGCTTTTGGAATAGGGGCCGCTCTCTTTTTATTTACTCATTCATGATGCGCTTCACGCTCTCACGGAGTTCTTCGAGCGTTGCGCACTTCTCAATGAGCTCGAGGATTGCTTTCAGCAACGCCTCAGTGATATTCATCCCATCCATTTCCTCACTTCCTTCCGTAAGAGGCTTTCGCCCCTGCCTTACAACAACTATTATACAGGATTTTCTTGAAAAGTCAAGCTTTTTCTTTAAGTTTTTTCGAAAAATTTTCAGGCACGCCTTGACATTGCCAAGGATATTCTTTATAATTATCCCGGAGGTGATAATGTGGACATCCCGACCAAAATCAAAATGGCGGAGATATACGCCCAAATTAGTGAATCGGAGTTATCGCGTAGAATCGGGACAACTCCACAGGCATTCAATCAAAGAATGAGAACTGGGAAATTTTCATCTTCCGATTTGGAAAAAATAGCTGACGCGCTTGGTGCCGAATTCCGATGCTGCTTTAAATTCCCCGACGGCCAGGAAATCTAATTCTATAATGCAAAAATCCCCCTCCCAGCAGCCGAAAACTGCCAGGAGGGGGATAATTTTATGCTTTGGGCTCAGTCCAGCAACCCGGCGGCCTCCAGGGCACGCCCGGCAATCACCTGCGCCCGGATGTCGGATTCATACATGTCGATCACCATGTCAGCGCCGGTGCCGCTCCGGCCCCGGAGATAGCCTTTGGCCGCCAGCTTATCCAGCATAGGGCGGTAGCTAGGCTGCGTCACGTCGCCCAAACGCTTGTAGTGTTTGCCTACGGCGGACTCTACCGCCTCCTTGGCGGCCTTGTTGGCGGCATCATTGATCATCTTCTGCAGCTCTTCCTTGCTGATTTGCATTTCAAACTCATCCTCCTTGTTGGTGTAAACGGCCTCGCCATCTTTATCATATACGCTGTATCCCACCGGGCAGGCGGCTACAGCTTTATCCAGATCCCCAAACGCCCCGATTTGGCTGGACTTATCGTCCCAGGACTTGCGCACCCGGTACAGCTGCCTGGACTCCTTCTGCAGCAGCCGCGCCACTCCGGTGCGGAAATCGTCCATCGTCACCCCAAAGCGGCCCCACCAGTGGCCCGTATCGGCATGGTTGCTGGCAATGCCCAGCCTAGCCCCCTCGGCATGGTCAATCACCACACCGGGGGCCAGGGGATCCAGGCCAAATTTCCGACACAGTTCCGCTGTCAGCTCCATGGCGGCCTTGTAGGTCCGCTCAAAATAGCCACTGTCGACCAGGCCGTCTTCGCAAATCTCAAAGGAGAGGTGTGTATTATTGGCATCGCCACCACAATGCCACGCCCGGTACTCCCACGGGAGGATCTGATAGGCCGCCACATCCCCCGTCTGGGTCAGACCTATAAAAGCGTGGACGCAGACTTCCATGCCGGGGCGATTCCAGTCGTTCCCGTTGGGGTTGGTCCCCAAAATGCCGTCGTCCGGCTGCACATACCGCCGCAAATTTGGATTATTGGCCCCTGTGGAGTGTACCATCACCCCCCGGGGGCCTTGATAGTACCGGGCGTATCGGCTGTCGCGGTTGGCCGGGGATTTGGCCAGTTCAGATTGATTCCGGCGGTAACAGTCGTTGCGGGTGGCCAATTGCTGATGGATAGTCATGGCGATCACCCCCGCAGCTGCTTGCCCAGCTGATCCACGCCGGTGGATGCCAGTCCCGACACGATGCCCACCGACAGCGCCGTCAGCACATCTCCTGCCGGGAAATCGGGCATGATGTACATCCCAACTGCCCCCAGCGCTGCCCCGGCGGTGCCCACGACGCAGGGGATCCACTTATTGTCCAGGCCAGTGGCCTTGATAATTTGGCCAATCAAGTAGCAGATTATGGTGATTCCGGCCACGCTTGCGATTCCAAAGTCCATAGTTTTTTACCTCCAAAATTTATTGATGTGCCTTGATGTTAATGTGCTTCTCAATCTTGTTTATGGCCTCGGTTACAGGGCCATTGCAGCCCTGCTCCTTCAGGCCCTTCAGGCTGGCCAAAAGGCCGTAGACGATTAAGGTCAGCTCCCCTTCGATGTCATCCTGCCGCCTTTGTTGATCCGCCTCGATGCGGTCCATGCGCTTGTCCTGCTCCCGCTGGTGGTCCACCCAGCGGACAAGCCGCCAGATCAGCGTTGCAATGGCGGTCAGCGCTGCCAGAGCACTACCGGCAGTGATGATGGTTTGCGCGTCAATGGTCATGTCTCAATTACCTCCACATACAGCCCTACCAGCTCCGCCAGAGAGCTGTAAACAGGCTGGCCGGTGCTCCGGGTGCACCTGTATAAAACTCCGCCCTGCGTGTAGTACAGGCCCTCAGAGAGCTCCATGTTCCCATCGTAGGGAATGGGATCATATTTGCTGCCATCGTGCGTCTCGTTGATGTACTCCCACAAGGATGGAGCGTTTTCCGGCTCCCACCCCGCCTGACTGGTATGTTGTTGGACGCACCGACACAGGCGGTCTCCTCGCCTCACTTTGTATTCGGCTGGATACTCCGTTCCAGGGGCCCACTCCGGATAAAATCCCTGGGCACGCAGGGCCATTTCATCGTTCAGCCCCAGCGTGTTGATGCTCTGCTCCAGCAGCATACGGGTCACCTCCTCTGTAGATAAAGGCCGGTGGCGTTCGGTCGCGGCTGTTTTTGCGTGGAGATCTTCCAATTCCCCAATCTCCTCCGGTGTCATTTCTACAAGCTCGCCATTAGTATACTTTTTCATTATTTTCCCCCATAAATCCTTAAGATTCCGGATGTGGCCTTGTAATCAAGACCAGGTTGAGATATTTTAATCTCATTGCAGGCCCCCACATTTAATTTTTGATTATACTGTCCCCTCCAGTATGCGTTCGCCGAGTAATTTTCCGGTGATATAGCTCCGCCGGTTGTTCGCGCATCCCAGGAGAGTCCGTTCCAGTGTGCAGATGTGTACCCGTAGAGCTTACTTTGAGACGAGGATTGGATTGGGATGATGTCCCCTTCTCCAAGAGCCGCAACCACGCTATTTACAGTAATAATCATCCCCGATTTCGTTGCAGACGTGTTTGAAATACCCTCCCAACGGAAGTAAATATCCGTGAGTCCGCCCAGGTTTGTGAGCTCAATCACTCCGACTTGCTCGTTCGCAAAGTCATATTCCCCCAGCAATCTCCACACAGCGGTGCCTGAAGCCGGTAGAGCCCCAAGCCGGTCGTCTAAATATTGCCTAGATACAGCATCTCGTGGATCCTGGGGGTCCGCAAGATTTCCAATGATAACTGGCTCATCACCATAAATTCCTGTCGGATAGAGCCTTTGAGCAGTTGGGAATCCACTAGAATCTACGATTTTAGCACCAAGCTGCAGAGCTACACCATGGTCCGCATCCGCTGGGTCCTGCAATGTAAGGTCTGTCCCGGCTAGCTGCTCGTTCCCACTGGTAAAATTGTCCCGGACCTCTTTGATTTTGTCCCCAACGGCCTTGGCGTCTGCCGCCTGTCCCTCCTGGGTAAGGGTCTTGTCCAGTGTTACGGAGCTGGTAGCGGTATTTGGGTCCAGCAAAAAGGCCACGCTATTTTGAGGATCTAGCACATACGTATGCGCCTGTCCGCACATAGCTGCTGCCTTGACGGGCTGGCCATTTCTGCAATCGATAATCCCATAGGATTTATTGTTTATTACCAGGGACGGATTATCTGCTGTGTTTTCGATACGAAATGCCACTGTGACGATTGCGCTCATAATGGGTTTGAAATCATCTGTGTATATAGATATCTCCTTGTTAACGACATTAGCTGCGCTGTTGCACACGCCTAGGCCGATTGCTGCGCTGCCGGGGTCGCCTTTGTCTCCTTTATCGCCCTTAGGCCCCGGGTCGCCAGCCGGTCCGGGTGCACCGTCTTGCCCGGGGTCCCCTTTTGGTATCACGATCTGCCGGGCTTGCACCGATGTCATGCCAGATTTACTCGCGTCAAAAGCGATCTGCATAATATTACTTTCTGGCTGCATTATCCTCGGGATATAATATCCGCCGTCCTGTCCATCAGCTCCGGGCGCGCCGTCAGCCCCAGGATCGCCATCTGCGCCAGGCAACCCCTTGATATTGACCGGGGTTGGTGCATCGCCCATGCCCTCCTTGCTTGCGGTCCAGGTCAGCGTGCCATTGTCCCCCACATGCGGGATCCAATGCCCGCCGTCCTCTCCGGGCGGGCCAGGCACGGGGGTAGTAGAGCCGCTGATCTGCTGCTTATCCAGCAAGATCCACCCTGTGCTGGTCAGCTGCAAGTGGTAGATCCCGGCCGTAATGTCGCTGGGCTCAATCGGCCTCCCGCTGAGCCTATCCAGGATGGGCAGCTCCGCTCCGCCGTAGCTAAGTTGTGGATTTGCAGCAGTATTGCTGTACGAAAATTTTACGCCCAAGATTGCCCCGGCAACCACCACAAATCCGTCTACCGCCGCGACCTCTTTAATGGCGTTGATGGGTGGTGTTTTGCATTCCGCCAGGGCGTTAACTGCCAAGTTTACATTCCCGATGCCGCGCGGCCGGACGCCGTTGACAAATTTTACTGCCCCGGCAGCTGCCGCCTTGGCCTCATCAATGGCCTCGTTGATGTCCGCCAATGTCTGATAGTTATAGTAGTTGTTAGATGGGGTGATGCTTGCGGTGGGAGCAGCTTGCACAGAAATAATAAAGTTAAATGTCGATATTATTGTTGTACCGCAGACGATGGCAACATCCATCACCACATCGCCAGGGCACGTCAGCACTTGCGCGGCCAGCCGTACCGTAATAGTGTCTTTGCCGGTTATTGCGCAGGCAGCAGTGTTATCCTCAAGCTTATCGTAGATCCCGCCCTTGCCGTCTGGCTTGCAAAAGCGGACGACGCCTTTCGTGTCCACCCCGGGCTGGGTAATCTGATTATTGATGTTGGCCGGCGCGCCGCTGTCGTATAGCTTGATCGCAACTTCTCGGCTTCCGGCGTCGCCCTGCTTTGCCACCACGCGAGGGCATGGATCCCGTAATGACATATCAAGATTAATTGTTTGCGTATTATACATCTCATTGCCTCCTTTTCCACAGATCAGCAATTGTACTGTCCAGTCCACGTCTTGCCTCGCCCAAATCAATTGCGGTATAGCGCTCCTCTAGCACATCAAACTCAGTCCGGACGACTTTGGCCTTGGCAGAGATCCCAAGTCCCGCATGCCAGATTGTGACTGTATCACACAAGCTTACGTGCTCTATCGGCGCAATGCTTCTGTACTCCGAAGTCTGCCAGAGCGGGACGAATGACGCTTGCAACGATACAATCGGGCTTACGACTTTATTGGCGTTTAAATAGGCACTTGCTCGACTGCGCAATTGATCAATTGTGGGAGGCTGCTCAAAATCGCCACTTAAATCCAGCGGGATTGTCCGCCCATATTTCGCGCTTCCGGGAGCGCTAATCACACACTCAGGCAGAGTCACCAACACAGCAATGCCGTCCCCTCCATCTTTGTAGTAAAATGGGACAACTCCAGTCAATGCTGTCTCTACGCTGGTAATTTGCTCAAGCTCCGTCAAGTTTTTTCCGTACGCAACGACTACCCCATTGTCGTTCCCGCGTGCGGCATGTAGGCGGACATTCCACCGGTCCCACTCATATTCTCCGCCGTAGACATCCAAGATGGATCCGTCTGCCCCACCGAGACGGTTTCGCACCGAGGCCGGCACTATCTGATCATAGATCCCATTGCCAGCCTTGGTTGCCGTAAAAGTAAACGGTACGTCCCCCACGCAATGGTTGGAAATCCCGATCATCGCATCCGCCACGTTGGAGGCAGAAAACGGCATAACTACAATGTGATTAAGCTGATAACTGATGTGCTCCGCGCTGGCAATCAATGTCCCATCGATATTAGCGGTGACTGAATAAATTCGGAATGGTTGCCATTTGCTCAGTGATGTGGCCGAGTCATTGCTGGGAGCCAGGATGATGTTATCTACGGTCAGGTCATTTGCCCGTGCGCCGCCTGCAGGGTAAGTCATGGTAAGCTCAAACTCTCCGTTGCGCTCTTCTATCACAATGCAACTGGTTGCATCAGGCAGGGCCCCAAGCCCAAAACTTGCAAACTCCGTTTCTGCCGCCGCGTACAAAATTGGTATCACATTGTCCACCACCTAGGTACGATTTCTATCCGGGTTACGCTTTGCGCAAGCCGGCCGGATACAGCGATCCTGTTCTCGCCCGGAGCCAACACCGGAAAACCATTATGCGGGCTCATTCTCGAATTATAGCTAACATTACCTATGTAAGCGTTCTGCATTTCACTATCCACATACAGCCCATCCGGAAGGTTCGTTATTGAAAATGCCCTATTATTTACATTAATAGAGACATCTCCACTACCAAAAATACAGAAGAGCGGCTTTGCCTCGAATGATGTAGGGTTATAAATTTTTGTCTGATACAATCGTGGGGAATCGGGAATATCAATAGCAAGCACACGTTGTCCGTCATCCCTCCACAGTTGGGGCTTGCAGTCAAACTGAATCGTGAATCTTCCACGTTGATTCCAGAAATTTTCCATAGATAGCGGTCCGTCAAAAGCCGCCATCCGGAAAACTCCTGGATGGTAGGTATCCCGCAGCTCTGCATACCCAGCTCCCGCCGCAAACAGCCAGTCAGAGATCTCCGACATTTTGTCCGGGCCGCCCCTGCAGTAGCACTCATATGCAACTGCAACATTTTCGTAGTTGCCTTTGTCTAACCGCAGGGATCCGTTCCGCCCCGGGACTGATATCAGCTCGACTTGCCGGATCGGCTTTTCTTGCGTTGGAAAGCGCTCGACAAAAACGTCAAAGTCTGTGCTGCGCTTTCCTGCAAAGTAAAAATAATTATCCATTTACAGCAAGCCTCCTCCTGAACATTCGCTCCGCATCGGCCATGACATATCTCGAAAGTTTTCGCTCATCGATTCCAGCGGGCGCATTTACATGGATGGTGATTCCGCCTAAGCTGATATTCTGTGCGCCGGTACCGGTGCCCCCGTGATTTGTTTGGGCCACTGTGGGGATCACAAAATTTCGCTCCCCAAGCTCGGCCATCCGATGCATAACTTCGCCATATTTCGCCATGTTGTCCCGAACTGCATTTACAGCACCCTGGACCACATAAGCAGAATTTTGATAAAATCGCCGGGATGGAGAATTGATTTGATTGTAAGCCCGGAATGCATTATTGCCAGTACGGGCCAGCGACTGCATCTGGTTCCCGTACAGATACTCGTTATCCTTTACGCCGGCCATAACGCCACGGACAATATCATTTCCCATGCCGTAAGCCTCAGAGTATACAGCCGCTTTCCCATCCGATAGGCCTGTAGCAAAATCAGCCGCAATTGCAGCGGCATTTTCTTTGCTCTCATTTTTCTGCCGGAAGATGTTGTTCAGTTCATCAAGTTTCTCGTCCGATCCGTCCAATATGGACTGCAAGATCTGCATGGACTCAACTGATCCATCCGATAACTGCTTTACCAGGCCATCATCCACGCCTCGCCGGGCAGCCTCTTTGAGGTTGTCCGCATAATTGTCAAATGCCGTCTGCTGGGATTGCAGGTTTTTAATCATGTCATCAATACTCATTTCGCATTTTTCTGACACTTCGTCAAAAAGCCCGATTTGGGTATTCATACTTTCCAGGGTGGATACCCGGGTGGCCTCATACTCATCCTGGAGCGCTTGCAGGCGGCCCACCATCGTCTGCACAGCTTTGTCGGTGTCCGACAGCTTGTCGCCGCCGTTTTCGCATTCATCGGCAAACAGTTTTAGGGCATTTTCTGCATCGGTAATTTGCCCTTCGTAGGTAGCAAGCGTTTCTCTGGATTCCTTTATTTGATTTTCAAGCCCATTTTGCTGATTTATATTGTCCTGTATCTTTTCTGAATTTTCATCAAGAGATATTCCAAGTAAATTGTACTCTTTTGTCAGCTCTTGCTTTTGTTTTTGTAATTCGTAGGTGCTCTCTACACCCTCTGCGTTTGTTCGGTTGATTTGCTGCTCCACGGCATCCAGTTGCTTAGCAATTCTGGATTGTTCGCTTTCCAGCCTGGACTTTTCTGCAGTAAGGATTTTCGACTCTTCTGTTAGCCGATTCCGCTTCGCCTGTGCATCAATCAGCGCCGCCTCCGCCGCCCCTTGCTCCTCCAGGACGTCCGTGTATTTCTCTTGCAACGCTTTGGCGGTGGCGTTCTTTTTCCAAGCTTCAATATCTCCGATCAAAGCATCTGAATTTTTGTTGATCAGGCCAGTCTGCTCATCGATCGCAAGATTCAAATCCGGAATTAGGCCATTGAGCTGTTCCACGATCATCTCATACTCGCGATGTGCCACAGCGGTGTTTAGCCCCGCAGCTTCCAACTCTTGCAGGCGCTGCACATATATTCCTGCAGCATATGCTGCTCCTTCGATTTCAGCCTTTGTACTGGCGTAGTTTTCGTTTGCCGCCTCTATGCGGTTCGCAAAATTTTCTGTGGCATCTGCCAGCTCGCTTTCTGCATCTGCTGCAAGGGATGCAGATGTGGCGATGGAGGTGATGATCCCAACAACTCCGCCTATCACAGTTGCCGCAAGCCCCCAAGGGGACGCGCTTGCCACTGCGCCGGATGCAGCCATCGCCTCTCCGGCAGCTGTGGCAGCGGTAGAGATTTGGAAAAAACTGGTTGCAATTTGGAAGATTTCACCAGCCTTTTTTGTGGCCTGAAACGCAATAAAGGCGGAGGCAATTCCGGCAACTGCGCCAACTACATCATCTCCATGATCCACCAACCACCCGAATGTATTTCCAATCCCTTCCGCAAGATCATCAAGCTTCCCACTTTTGGCGGCTGCGTTCATCTTGTCCGTAAACTTCTGAATGATGGGGATTGTATTTTTCATCACCGGATCCCCCAACACCGCTTGCAGCTGCCTTTGGGCTTCCTTCAGCTCACCGGTGGCATTCTCCCAGCTGTCGGATTCTCGGGCAGCTTGCCCGAGTGCGCCAGACGCTTTATTGCCGGCTTCGACCATGGATAGGAGCACATCCACCTTCTGGGACTCTGATAGCTCCTGGAAGCTTTTGGCATACTTCTCATTTGCTGCCGTGTTGCGGGTGGTTTCGGTTGCGGCAATGCCGAGGGCTGCGTCGTTCGCATAATTGCCCTTGAGGAAGCTCTGAAGGGTCTCTGTGGCGTCTTCGATTGATCTATCGTAATATGCCGCCGAATCCGCAGCGGCCTCCAGGGCCCGTTGTGCGAGCCCCAGAGCCTCCTCGGAATCCGCTCCCGCCGTCTTCGCGAATGCATATATTTTTGTGTAGCTTCCCTGCATCCGGGTAGCCGTAATGCCAGCCTCATCCGCAACTGCCTGCAAACTGGATCTGGCAGCAGCCTCAAAGCCGGAAAAAGTCTGCTCAAACTGGGCGTTTTCGGCCTGGACTTGTGCCGCAGACTCGATCATTCCAGATGCAAAATCTTTCGCGCCTTCGAGCAGTTTGCGGAAGCCGGACATGATGGCATCCGACAGGATGCCGGCCTTGAGAATATCGGAGAAATTCAAAGAAGCCTCTCCGGCATCATCCACAGAATCAGAGAAGTCGTTTGCATCGCCGGAGGCATTATCCGCAGCATCCGCAAAATCGGCGATTTTGTCGGCTGCATCCTGGGCGGAGCCGGTAAAATCTCCTGCATCGCCCCCTGCTCCCCGGAATGCTTCACTGACTGCGGCGAGTTCTGCGTCTGCGTTCGCCAGCTCCTTTTCCAGTTTCGACACTTCGGCCTGGGCATCATATAAGGCCCCTTCCAGCCTCTGAGCCTCGATGCTGCTATCTCCAAATTTGGCTTTTGCCTTCCCCCACGCATTTTCCAGCAGGGAGACCTTGGAGCGCTGATTGTCGATTTGTTTTTGCAACTGGGCCGCAGTTGCGCGGAGTTTGCCTTGCTCATCGCCGTTTTTATCAAACTCCGCGGTAACTGCCTTGGTCTGGGCGACTAAAGTTTTGTACTCCGTGTTGATTTGGCTAATTTGACGCCTAAATTCCGCTTCGCCGTCAATGCCAATCTTCGGGCCGATATTGTACGCCATATAATCACCTCAGCTCCATCACTTCATCATATGTCCACTTCCGGCGTTCCGGCTTTGGCTCTGCTCCGTGGGAAATCGCAAAGCAATCCGCCATGGATAAAATCTCTCCTACCGGGGTATGCAGGATCTCCCGGGTGGGCATCCCGGCGCGCCTGCCCCAATATTTCAGCCAGGCTGCGCAGAGCCGGATTTCGGTTCTGCGCCGTCGCCGTTTTTTGCTGGGGCCGCCTCCACTTCCTGCTTCATCGACTCGTTGATTGCTGCCATAATACCAGGACGCAACTGCACCAGTTGCCGGGGCATCAGTAGGCTACGCAGTTCCAGTTCGGTAGGCGTCTTGCGTGCTTCTGTGTCTCCGTCCGCATAAAAGCTGGCCACCATTCTGCGGTTCTCCTCGCCCTCCTGCAGCAGAATGGCCAGAATGAATGCAGTGTTAGAAATCATCTTGCCGATGTCCCCATTGCCATCCAGGTAATTCCCAAGCTTATCCAATCCGCCACAAGCCTGTGTAATTCGGCTGAACGCCTCAACGGTCATGCAAAGCGGGTATTCCTTCCCACAAATCGTTACAGTTCCCATGCTTACACCCCCGACCCTGTTGTCACATTCAGCATGGCTTTCAAGATTTCTTCAGCGGCTTCTTCGGTCGGCTGATCCTCCGCCACCCACCTCCAGTCGTGATCAGGGGAATCGTCACGTGCCAGTTTGCCGGTCAGCGCTTGGGTCTGCCAGCTGATACTGGATTCCGACGTTTTGGCCGACGACTTTGGAATGTCGAATCGCACCTTTCTCAAAAGTGTTGGGACATAAGTGTCAATTCCACCGGATCTGTATTTGGCGATGTAGCCAACGCCGAAGTACGGCGGGTTATTCTTGGAGCCGTGCTTCAGAATGTTCACTTTTTTTCCTTCGCTGTAGGTCATTTCTTCCGGTTCCGGTGCGCCGGTGATCATCTGCTCCGCATCCAAAAACAGGCCGTCAACAGTCAACGTCAAGTCGCCACCGGTAAAAATTCCAGCATCGGTTTCTGCCACAACGTTGTCGCAGTAAAACGAGTTGTCGCTGGACGACGACGGTTCGATTGATACATCCACGCCCCGCGCCAGTTTCCGGCCACCGGAGTACGCAGGGCTCCCGCCGTTCTCGCTGTATTTCGCAATGTACGGGAGGCTAAAGCCGATACATACTTTTCCCGCTGCGCTCATAATTCGCTACCTCCTAAATTAGTTTTTTGGTTTCCTTATCAATTTCCGCCTGCATCGCCTCTACGGCAGCCTTCTTCGTTTTTGTTACCGCCGGGCGCACAAACGGAGTCTTTTCGCGGGCAGACGAGCCGCTTTCCACAGCCCTGGCCAGCAACTGGTTCGGGACGCCCTGTGGATATTGCTTCGTGGGGTGGCTCCCGTACCCGTCAAATCCGGCCTTCGTGTGCAAAAAGCCATTCTTGTCCCGCCCAATCGGAGTTAGGCCAAAGCTGTCGGCTAAATCTTGCTTCTGATTTTTCGGCAGCCCACGGAACGTTTCTCCTGGCTGCAGCTTCCGGAATTTCTCCTCCGGAAGCGCTTGCAGATTGGCACGGATTTGATCTGCAACAATCGCAGCGCCGGATGCAACTGCCCGCTCCAACATCTTTCCACCACCCGCAGCGCTCTGGTATCTCTCCAGTGCCAGGGCATAATCTCCCATCGCAGAAAACGTTATCTTGGCCATCAGCGTAGCACCTCCCATACCCATTCATAGTGCGTAAAGCCGGTATCCTCTTCATATTGGATGCTGTTCAGTCGCCACACCAATCCCTGGCAGTTGTTTAAAGATGACTCGAACGCTTCTACCCACGGATCAAATTCCTGCTTCGTAAAAAGGTCAGTCGTCCCGGTGATTGCTCTGGCGCAGTGCTGCCCATCCGCCACGAAATCATTCGCGCCATCTTCTTGCCACACGAAATATCGCTCAGACTTTAGCCGCCCCCGGTGGCTAACCTGGTCCGTCACAGCGGTGTGCACGGCGATAATCTTGTCTACCCAGCTCATCGAACCACCTCATATACCTGTGTGATGCGGACCAGAGACAAATCCAAAGAGGGCGGCCGTGTGCCCATGGCCGCCTGTACAGTATCGATACGGTATTGTCTGCCGTCCTCCGTAATGGCCACATCCTGGGGGGATATGTCCGGCCTCCGTTGCACGCGGACTACCCGCTCAATCTCTACTTGCGTCTGCCTGGCCTGATACAGCCGGGTAACCCCCAGGCGGCACTCCTCGTACCGGAGCATCACTTTTGGGGTCAGCCTCGGGGCCGGTCTCAGGCCTGGCTTTGCGGTATCTGTCAGTGCGCAGACCGTCAGCACGCCGGAGTTATACTGCTGGGTGATATCATCGTTCGGCCTCGTCGGCATTCTGCGCATACCGCTGCACCGCCCTTTCGTTTTGCATCGCTAGAAGCAGATGCGCATAGTTGTTTTCAAAGATATCCATGGCACCGTCTCTGGCATATCGGGCGTACTCAAATAGCAGGGTACGGGGCCAGCCTGCCTCCAGGTAGTTTCCCCGCTCTCCCAGTTTGCTATCAATGTAGATCTCCCCAGCAGCAATAAGCTCTGTGATCTTTCGGTCCAGCGCGTCATCCTCCCAGGTGATATCCAGGTGATTTTTTACATCATCCAGGAGATCGTATGGCACCTGATCCCCCGCAATCATCAGGATTTGGTAACGGTGACCGTATAGGTCTTGGTGGTGGTCCCATCTGCAGCGGTGACTTTCACCTCAACAGTATTGGCGCCGGTGGACCAGGTGACGGCGCTGCCATTGTCCACGGATTTGCCACCCACCGCAATCTCGATAACGGAACCGGCATCAGCAGGAGTGGCAGTAATGGCGTTGGAGGCGTTGGTGGTGGTTGCGGTGTATGTGGTGGTTGCTGCGGCGAAGGTTGGAGACAGGGTCAAAGCGCCGATTTTCAGGTCAGCCAGATTCGCGTCAGCGGAGGCGGCGGAGGCGTCCACCTGAGTCACTTTGTAGGTAGCCGGTTCCAGATCGGAGATGTCCAGCAGCAAGAAGGAGTTGTTGTCTTTGGGCATGCCATTGGCGTATGCCTTGATGATGTACAGCCGCTTGTCTTCGGCAAATTTGGCGTGGTCGGAGAACTCGATCCGCCCATCAGTTGCCGTGCCGGCAGCCGCAAAGTAGCGTTTGGCCATGCCGATGATAGCCTCGCCTCGGGGTAGTGCCGATACTTGGATGATGGAGGCAGGATAGGGGAGTACATCATTCCGGTAGGTCCCGTCCGGGGCCATCATGGTAGTTGCGGGCATAATCTTCTGGTAATAGTCCTGAGGATTTACCAGGAGAATCAGATCGGACACAGCTCTGGGCTTACCATTGGGGTCGACCGCCAAAAGGGAGATCAGGCGGCCCATGGTGGCAGGAGAGAAATCGGTGACAGAAATAGTCGGCTTTTTGGGGTACACGTTGCCGGTGACCGCAACACCATCACCCACCTGGCGGTTCATGCCAACGGGCTTTTCGTTGCCGTCTCCCGTAACCAATGCAGCCTCCAATCCGTTTGCCAGAGCCTCTAAGAGGATGCGCCGGACATAGCTGTCCAGCCACTGGGGGCCCAATTCCAGCATGGCCTTGCACACCGGCAGGAGCGCGCTCAACTTGAACAGGACGGTGTTGACTTCCTTGAAGCCGCTGGTCAGTTCCTTCACGATTTCATCGCACAGCTCGCCCCAAGCTGCCTCTTGGTATCCATTGGTGTTCATCAGCATTCGGATCGCGCCGCCAGAGGGCATAAAGTCGATTCTGCTGAGCAGGGGGTGATTGGTTTCCAACTCTTCGAATACAGAGTCAACCACCGTTTCCGGCATGACTACATCCAGATTGGCAAGGGCCTGCTGGGGATTCTTGGCTCGCATGGCCTCGCCCAGGGCCTGGTAGTACTTGATCTCCTCGCTGGTCAGCTGCCGGACGCCACGGGCCGCCAACACTCGGGCGTCCTGCTCATTGCGCAGATCCTCATAGTCCTGGCGCACTGCATCTGCCACATATTCCAACATCTGGTCAAAGGCGGCGGCTGCCCCCTCCGCATCATTGTTTTGCAGGGCTTTTTGCATAGCGGCCTGGATCTCAGTTTTCTTGCTGTTGGTCAGGTCATTACTTCTCATGATTTGTCCTCCTTAATTTTGCAGATGCCGTTTCTCAGGGTCTGCATGATGTTTGGTTTCTGAATTTTTGGGGGCGACGCTTCCTCCGCCAGCTGCCGGAGCTGGGCAGCCAGGCCACGCTGCGCCTCAATGCGTTGCTGTACGCTCAGGTTGGCTTTTTGCAGGATTTCTTTGGCGTTTTCCATGCCGGCATCAGCCTCGGCGTACCGGTCTGCCAAACCGTACTGGATGCACTGCTCCGCTGTCAGCCAGGTTTCCTGGTCCATCATGGCCGCAAGCTGCTCTTCACTGATTTTTCCTCTTGCTTTGGCCAGATAGGCATTGCGGCCAGCTGCATTGATGATATCCAAATCCGCTGCCGCCTTCCGCAGCTCCGCAGCGCTCCCTGTTGCGGACAGCCACATATTGTGGACCATCATCAGGGTATTTCGGGGCATGATCACCGTGTCTCCGGCCATGGCGATGACGGAGGCAATAGAACAGGCAAATCCGTCTACCTGCACGGTTTTGTGGGCCGGATGCCGTCGGAGTTGGTTGTAAATCGCGGTCCCTTCGAATACAGAGCCGCCCCAAGAATTGATGTAAATCACAATCTCTTTCACATCCGGGTGCTTGGCCAACTCTTCCCGGAATTTTTTGGCGGAATTTTCGCTCTCAGTATAAGAAAAAGTGTCCCAATTGAAATATCCCGCCTCCACATCTCCATAGATATACAGTTCTAGGGCTTCGGGGGCTTGGGGCTGCTTGATTTCCCACATGGGATTCATGTATTACTCCTTTCCTGCCTCCAGCGCACGAGTCGCCTCGTTAATATCGGCGATGTTTTTTGTCAGTAGGTGTTTCCACGCCCATGGCTCATCAATGATGGCCTGCCCAGCGGCTCGGCGCACATCGTTGATGCAGTATGCGCCGGAACCTACCAGCTTCTCCACATTAGCCGCATTTTCAAACATATCGAAATGCTGGATGCTGGAGGAATCCACACGGATGTAATCTCCATTTTTCCAGCCATCAAAGCCATAGCGTTTCCGCGTGATCTCTTCTTGTAGCTGGTCGCAGATGGGGTCGATGCAGCTCGTCAGGAATCTGGAATTTGCATCTCCAACTGCTTCCACTTTGCCGCCAATCAGTACTGCGGGAATCTGAAAGGCACGGGCTGTAAAATTGAAAATATCCTCAATCATGGCTTGGATTTCTCCAATTTTCCCGCTTTGCTCTTTGCCGCCCACGTCCTCGTACTTGTAGCCGTCAAACTCCGGGAGGATGGCGCCCCGGCTCTCCAAAAACGGCTTAATTTGAGCTTCCAACATTTTTTGGAATTCTTCTGCCCAAGCATCCCCGCCCTGGGCCATTTGGGATATGTGGACTTTCCAGTGAGGGGCATTCCCCCGCTCATAGTTCGCCATGGCGGCGGAGATCAAGCGATAATAGCTTTGGTACATGGAGCTGATTACTCCGCGAATATTCTTGTGGTGCAGCCGTAGATGCAGCACATCGCTTTCCAAAAATGCTCTGTCGTAGACAACGCCACCCGCAACAACACCCTTGTAGCGGTTCTGCTTGATGGGCCGGTTATCTGGATCGGCCCACTCGTCTGCCACGACTACACTCTCAAAGCCGTCCTTCCTCCTGGGAGCGATAATTAGAGCTTCGTTTTCCTGGCACAGCTGTGATATCAATTTGTGTATAAAGGCCGTTGAGTTTTGGTTCACATTTGGCTCAAAGTTCCACATGTAGTACTCGCGGTCAAAAACTTCTACGCCGCCCCGGAAAGTCCGAAATTCACAGCGGCCCAGGGCGTTGGCGATCATATTGACGCAGACCCAAAAACTCAAATTCCGGACGCTGTATTCAATGGCGGCTTCTTCCAGCTCCCCGCAGGTGACTTCCTTCGTAGCGGCCTTCCCGTTTCTCCGAAAGAATTCAAAGAATTTTAGTCCCAATGCCTCACCCCCTTAAAGTGAAATTGCGCCCAGCGGTGGAAGCTCTGCCGGAAGGCCGCTGCCAAGAACCGGCTCAATTGCCATGCTCGCTACCAGGGCCATAAACGGGTCCGTCTTGCGGCTCTTGGCCTCAATTTTTGCGTAGTAAAAATTTCCGGTGTCGGAGCCAATCTTTCGGGAGCTTCGCACCCGCTTGGTGTTGTTTACGGCCCAGCGCAGGCACGGATTGTCTCCCCACGCAAATAGTCCTCGGTCGAAGCAAGCCTGGATTACCGGGTCCGTGCTCATGATATCGGACGGGCGGATCAGTTTTACCCGGCTTTTATCATTGGCATCAAATCCGATTTTCTTCATTTCGTCCGATAGCAAAGTCCAGCGAAAATTATCCATGGCCATCATTCGGATATTGTACATGCCAGCTGCTCTCCGGATGTACTCCGCCAGCAGCCTTGGGTGGATGCTTACATCATCCACAGCGGATACAAGCCCCTGCTTTGCCCACTCCCTCCAAGGGGCCTTGATCCGTGCCAGGGTTTTGGCCTGCAGGCAAATCCACGCATGATTAATATCAAAACGCCGCTCTCCCTGGCGGAAGTGCAGATTGACCGCAGCCCAGTCATTTAGCTCCGCATAGTCGATTCCGACTGTGCACTGCCAGCCCCGCATGTCCGGCAAAGGTTGGTTGGTGGCCTTGATCTTCTCGTAATCGGTCACACTGATTTCCTTTGCGCCACTTCGAATTCCGAAGCGCTTTGTCAAAAAGCTTACATTCTGCTCCGGATGTTCTAGCCACTCTTTGTATTCCTCCCGGATCTCCGCTTGCAGATCCGGGAGGTACGGGAGGGACGGATTTGCCATGGGCCAGTTCTCCGGATCGTGGACTTGCTCCTTGCTATCTAAGCAGCAGATAAATGGCAAGAATCCATCATCCTCTTCGCCGTCAAAAAGGATCCTTCGCCCCCTTGCTAGGTAATCATCCAGGGGGCCGTCCGACACATCGCCGTTGGATGTGAAAAAGCCGACCCTTGGTTGGCCGACTTTTCCCATTCCCGTTATAAAAACTGTTATGTTATTATAGTCTTCGTATTGATGGACTTCGTTCAAGATTACTTTCCCAGAGCGAAGCCCGTCCCGTCCTTTTGGGTTGTTCGTGTGGCCTTTCATGATGCCCTTGTTCTTGCGCCCCTGAACAACCTCTTTAGTGTGATAGTAATGCTTATCAAGCTTCGCTTCCCATCTTGGCGTCTCCAACACGTCAACGAGATCCAGCATGGGGCGTTTTGCCTGATCCTCGTTGTTCGCGCAAATATCAACGTTGTAGCGACTTACGGGATTGTAGGGAGATACGGAGCACGCGCCATCAAAGGCAATAAATCCATCCTTCCCAGCGCCACGGCCAACCATAGCAAAAAGTGTTTTCCATCTCGGACGCCCAGTCCGCCGCCAGTAGGTGCAGTCCCACAGGGCGAGCAAAAATTCTTCCCAAGGAAATAGGCGCTCATAAGGGAAATATTTTACGAGGGACAAATATTTGTCCAGCTGAACCGTGTCGGTGTAGATATCATCGGACGCAAAGCATTTGCGCACGTGCTCCGCAAGAGCTATTTGCTCCCGGCAGGCCCGGGGGGCCCCCGCCTCCACCGATTCCAGATATTGCAATATTCTTTTATCAATCTCATAATTCATCATCCTCACCGCTTGCCGCAGATGCTCCAGATTTTAACGCCCGAGCCTTGTACCCAAGCGAGGCCAGGATAGATTCCATCCTGGCATTGACGCGGACTGCCGCAGCAACACTTTTGTTGTCGGTTACACCCATTTGGTTGTTGCCATTTTGATATTCCACGCAGATGCCGCGCTCGTTGATATCTTGGTTGAGCATTTGGAGCTGCACCCAAAAGGCCATGTACTGGCCCACCATGTCCAAATAAGGCTCCCTGTTAAGTCCAGCATTTTCGAGGTCTTGGATCATGAATCTTTTCAGATTTCG
>OGQK01000258.1_pt1 | contig 35352 bp, 26 predicted proteins | sample 1553221 | NCBI WGS metagenome assembly OGQK01 (sample SAMEA2579996, study PRJEB22360) | human gut metagenome | biome: human gut; feature: human-associated habitat; material: faeces | place: Denmark | collected 2008/2010 | reverse complement strand
GCCGATGTTGCCGCGGGTGGGTTGGAAAAAAGGCGTCTGCCCCCCGCCAAGGCTGCGGGCAAAAACATCGGCTACCTGACGGACGTCCACCCCAAGGACGCGCCCGGTGAAAAACCCTCCGCCGCCGTGGCTGACCTCATCCTTCCCCACCTGGGCGCCAACACCCGGGAGGCCAACATGAAGGCGGCCAAGCGCGCCGCGGAACAGATGGTGGCCTACTTCTCCGACGGAGACACCTCCTGCGTGGTGAACGGGGAATCCCCCACCGGCCTCAATCCGGCCCATCTCCAACTGGCGTTCCTGCTCGCCGCCCTGGCCCGCAAGGCCGGAGGCAACAAGCCTATCCGCCGGGTGGAATGCACCTTCTACGGCAACCTGCGCGTCTTCCGCAAATGGTTCACGGCCCCCATTCTGGAAGGGCTGCTGCCGCACGCGGAAAAGGGCCTCATGCCCGCCGCCGCGGAAGAATCTCTGCGGGAGCACGGCATTGTCTTCAAGGCGCGGGAGCCCAAGGACGACAAGCCCTATGAAGATTCCATCACGCTGGACGTGGCGATGGAGGATGAAGGGGAATATTTCAACACCAGCGTGCGCGGCGTGGTGACGGAAGGCATTCCCATGGTCTCCCGCCTGAATAACTTCAACGGGCTGTACGCGGACCTGCGCGGCACGACGCTGTTCCTGCATTACAAGGACCGTCCGGGCATCATCGCCACCATCGGCTCCGCCCTGTACTCCAACGGCATCAACATTGACAACATCGCCGCTCCGGCCGATCACGCCACGCGGGAAGCCCTGGCCGTCCTCAAGACCAACAAGCCCGTTTCCGATGAGTTGCTGAACAAGATTGCGGAAGAGATAGACGCCATCTCCGCCTTCTCCCTGAATCTTTAACAGGGATAGACGCTTTTCCGGACTATTCCGGAACCAGTCTTCCAGGCAGCCCGCTTCCCCGCCATCTCCGGAGGGAGGCGGGCTGCCTTTATTTCTGCCATATTGACAAGGCACACTCATTTTTGTACTTTTACCCGAATCGTTGGAACACTCTCATGCGCTATGTACTGCTTCTCCTGACCATTTTAACCGCCGGACTCTCCGTCTGGTATTACCAAAACCATATCTCCCCGGAAGGAAAGGAACTGGCCGCCCGGAAAACAGCCATGGAACAGGAGGCCGTAGTATTGGAGAAAACCGTCAGCCAGACCCGGAAGAAACTGGATGAAGCCCAGGACGCCACCCGGGCGGCGGAAGAGGCCATGGAAAAATTCCAGGAAACCTATCTTGAACAGAAAAGACGGCAGCAGCAGGAAGCCCAGGTTGCCGCCTACCAAAAAAGCATGGAGGACCAGCAGGAGGAAGTGAAGGAACACGACCAGAAGATTGACCAGCTGCGCCGCCGCATGAGCAGGCAGAGGGAAAACTCCAAGTCCGCCAGGGAAGAACTGCTGCAAAAGAGGGAGGGAATGAAAACACTGCTTGCGAAGTTGGCCGACAAGCAGAGAAGCATTCAGGCGGAACTTGGGCAGGCCGAACGGGAACTGGCCAAGAACCGGGAGGATGCCAAAGCCAAAAAGAAATTTTCAGGAGCCGCTCCCCAGAAAGGGAACATCTCGGAACTTCAGTCGCAAATGGCCTTCATTCGCCTGAAACCCTCCGCCACAAAGAAAAAAATGCAGGCTCTGGACGCCGCCCTGGAAGCTCTGGAAGAAAAAACCGGCAAGCAGCAGCTACTGATGCAGAAAGCGGAGGAAAAACTCACCGAACAGAAAAACAAGACCTTTACCGACGCTGACCGGGAAGAAACCGCCGCCCCGGACCCGGGAGATGACGAGCTGCTGGCTACAGCCGGATACAGGGAACAGTCCAAAACCGTCCGGAACGCTCTGGAACAAGCCCGGAAAGAAGAGGAACAGGCATCCCGGACCTATGACGAGGCCCGGGCTGAAATGCGCAAGTCTTCCAGAGAAGAAGTGAAAAAACTGGAGAAGGAGGAAAAGGACCATGCCTCCTTCCAGAAGCTGTTCACGGGCGCGGCCTCCGTCGTGGGATTCATCCTCCTTCTGTTCACGGTGGGGGCCTTCCGCCGCAGCAACGGCTGAGAATGAAGAAAAGCCCCTGCTCCCGTTTGCCGCTCTTCCGGCGGCCTCCGCAGGGAGGCGTTGACGGGCGGCAGGGATATGGTAGTCTCAGGCCAGCCTGATCATGCTCACACTGGCCCAGCTTCACGGACAACCGGAAATCTTCCATTCCATCCAGGGGGAAGGCGTCTCCCAGGGAACTCCCTGCGTCTTTCTGCGCCTGGCAGGCTGCAACCTGGCCTGTTCCTGGTGTGACACGGCGTACTCCTGGAACGGCACGGCTCCCGGCGTGCGGCTCACGCCTGAAAAGGCGGCGGAACTGGTGCTTCGTTACCCATGCCGCCGCCTGGTCCTGACCGGAGGGGAACCGCTCATTCAGCAAAAAGCCCTTCCCTCCCTGCTGCGCCTGCTGCCGGATCATGCCGTGGAGCTGGAGACCAACGGCACCATCATGCCGGATGCGGAACTGCTGGAACGCATCACGCAATTCAACGTGTCTCCCAAACTCTCCCACTCCGGCAATGAAACCGCCAAAACATGGAAGCCGGACATCCTGCGCCGTCTGGCTACCACGGAAAGAGCGTGGTTCAAATTCGTAGCGGCGTGCGAGAAAGATGTAAAAACCGCCCTGCGGCAGGCTTCCGGGGCCGGCATTCCCGCAGAACGCGTCCTGCTCATGCCACTGGCCTCCACACGGGAGGAACTGGACGCCAGGCGCGCGCAGACGGTGGAATGGTGCCTCCGCTATGGCCTCCGCTTTTCAGACCGCCTGCACATCGCCATCTGGGACAGCAAAAAGGGCGTTTGAAAACGCCCTTGATTAGTCAAAGGAACATATTCCCTGGCCGGAATCCTGCGTGGAGCTCTCCACCCCATCATTCCGGCAGCTTATGCCTTCTGCTTCAGGTCCAGTAGCATCTGGGCGTTGCTGGGGTACTTGTTCAGGAAAAACAGGAAGCGTTCCATGGCCTCTACAGGCTTGTGCCCCGCCAGCGCGCGGCGGATCAGGTTCATCTTGTACAGCCACGCCTCCGGCATGATGAGTTCTTCCCGGCGCGTTCCCGATTTCAGGATATCCACGGCCGGGAAGATATACTGCTCCGCAATGCGGCGGTTCAGGACAAGCTCCATGTTGCCCGTACCCTTGAACTCCTGGAAAATCAGGTCATCCATGCGGCTGTTGGTTTCCACGAGTGCAGTGGCGATGATGGTCAGGGAACCGGCCTGCCGCGTATTGCGGGCGGCGGCAAAAAGACGGCGGGGCATTTCCAGCGCGCGGGCATCAATGCCGCCGGACATGGTGCGTCCACTTCCCTTGTCCGCGTTATTATAGGCACGGGCAAGGCGCGTGATGGAATCCATCAGCAGGAAAACATGCTGGCCGGCTTCCACAAGCCGCTTGGCGCGCTCAATGCAAAGCTCCGCCATGCGGCAGTGATCGCGCACCCTGCCGTCATTGGAAGAGGCGTACACCTCGGCTCCGGGGAGGGAACGCTTGAACTCCGTCACTTCTTCCGGGCGTTCATCCACCAGCAGCACCATCAGGTGGATGGAATCCTTGTAATTCTCCAGAATGGCTTCCGCCATGTGCTGCAACAGCGTCGTCTTCCCCGCGCGGGGCGGAGAAACGATCAGGCCGCGCTGGCCGCGCCCGATCGGCGCAATCAGGTCCAGCGTGCGCGTGGTATAGCGCTCCGGACGGGTTTCAAAGGAAATACGCTTATTCGGATTGACCGCCTTGAGCTCTTCAAAATGCGGGCTCTTGCGGGCCTTCTCCGGAGCATCTCCGTTGACGGCGGAGATCTCCGTCAGAAGAATGCCGCGGTCATGGCGGCAGGCTTGTCCATGCACCCACACGGCGGGGCGCAGGCCGAACTTGCGGATCATGTCCTGCGGAACGTACACGGCTTCCGCAAAAGCGTCAAAATCATTATCCGGCTTCCTTAAAAAGCCGAATCCCTTGTTCGTGATTTCCAGCAGGCCGTCCACCGGTTCCGGGGGAGCCAGCTCACGGGGAGCATTATTCTGGGGAGCGTTTCCCTCCTGGTGATTATTGTTCCAGCGGTTTTTAACCCGGTCATTGCCGTTCCTGCCATTGCGGCCGTCCTGCCGGTTGTTCCGGTTCTTGTTGAAACGGTCGTTGTTATTGCGGCGGTTCTGTCTCTCAAAACGCTGCCTTTGCGGCTCATTCGTCCGATGGGATTCCCGCGCGGCATCTCCGGAGAAATCCGTCGCGCCTTCCTGCACCACCTTGATGGACGGAGCGGCAGAATCCGCATCCGGCTCCTGTACCCGCGGTTTTCTCACAAACCTCTGGCGGATCACCTTCGGCCTGCCTCCTTCAGACTGTGCCGGAGCAGACTCCGCAGGACCGGCGGCCGGTTCGGCAGGCGCCATGGTTTCACCTCTTTTTCAGGAGTGATGACAGCCAGCTTGCCGGAGGCAGCGGCATCGCCCTCAGGCGCAACAGCCTTGGTGGAACGCCTGCGCACCGGCTTGACGGGAGCTTCCGTTACGGGAACATCAGGGGAACCGGCAATTTCCGGAACTTCCTCCACGGGCTTCTTGCGGGGTCGCCCGCGCCGGGGCTTGGCAGGAACTTCCTCCGTCCCTTCCTCCGCCGGAATTTCAGCGCTGCTTTTGCGGGCGGTCTTCTTCTGCGGCGCATCCGTGCCTTCCATCCCTTCACCCGCCAATTCCGGAACCTTCTTCCTTGCCGTCCGCTTGCGGGGGGCCGGGGAAGAATCCTGTTCCGTCCCGGAAACTTCCGCAACGGCACGGGACTCTGCCGGAGCTTCCGCCGCAGACTTGGCTCTGCGGACAATACGTTTTTTGGGCGACGGCTCCGGAGAAACCTGTTCCGGAGTCAAATCTGGGGGGGTATCAGACATGGAAAAGAAAATTGGACTGCAACAACAGGCGTCTCCTGAAAGACAACGGCGTTAGTCAAGCTGTTCGAGGATTTCTTCCGCCACGTCGAAATTGGAGAAGACGTTCAGCGCGTCATCGTAATCGTCCAGCGCTTCATACAGGCGCAGGGCGGCCTTCGCCGTTTCCAGATCGTTAATCACGGAAACGTTCTGCGCCACGGAAATCAGCTTCATGGAAATCACCGTATGCCCGGCCTCGCGCAGGGCGGCGCACACATTGTTCAACTCCGTCGGGTCCGTAACAAACACCCATTCATTGTCGGAATCACCCTGCTCCACATCGTCCGCGCCGCATTCCAGCGCCAGGTCCATCGCGGAATCCTCCGTAAGGCCTTCCGCCATGATGCGGGCCTCTCCCTTGCGTTCAAACTGGTAGGCCACGGAACCGGGCGTGCCGATGCTGCCCCCGTTCTTGGTAAACAGGGTGCGCAGCTCGGAAGCGGAACGGTTCGTGTTATCCGTCGCCACTTCAATCAGGAAAGCCGTACCCGCCGGGCCGTAGCCTTCATAAGTAATCTCCTGGATGGTGGCGCCGCCCAGTTCCCCGGTGCCTTTCTTGATGGCGCGTTCAATATTCTCCTTGGGGGTGGACACGGCCTTGGCCCCGTCAATGGCGGCCCTCAGGCGAGGGTTCAGATCAGGATCTCCGCCGCCGCTCTTGGCGGCCAGCATGATTTCATGGGCAAAGCGGGCAAACACCTTGCCCTTCTTGGCATCTTCCTTAGCCTTAACGTACTTGATCTTAGACCATTTATTATGTCCTGACATAGAATTGGGAATAATAGTAAGTGTATGTGAAAAGAGACAAACTAACAAGTGGAACTGTTCTTCAACCCGGGCGAACACATTGTCTTTCGCAAATACCACGCAGGAAGGGAATCAGGGTGCGGCCATCCGTAAATACGTTACAGGGACCGGATACTCTGCCGGGGAACACGCCGCGCACCCTCAGGGGTTCCGGCTACCGCTTGGCAGTCACTCTCAACACACGCAAAATAACGTATTCCCCAGCATTGGCAACACTTTTTTAGGTCACGGAAGCATGCAAGCACCCCCCAGGGAACCGAATAAACAATTCCTCCCACAGTCTGGAGGAATCATTCTACGGAAAGGCTGCCCGTCTTATTTAATTTGATGAAAGAGCGAGCATCTCCAGGAAAAGATGGACGGCCGCTTTATCGCTTCTTCGTTAGTCCGCGTCACGTTCTATTATTTCCCCTTCATCCCGGTTATCGAGCTCATAGCAGGTAACATCTTCGTTTAACATGGAATAATAACTATATGGCTCTTCCTTTTCCAAAGGTCCTTTCCTTGCTTTTTGAAAATGCTTCAATTCCCTGCCATGCTCATCAAAATAACTGATCTGCTGGAATCCATGTTCCGGATAGGAAAAACGGATAATAGCACACTTCATTAAATGATCGGAACTTAACTCTCCATTTTCGTCGTAATAGCGGATTTCCTTTACGGCACGGCCTCCTCCCAAATCACTTTCCGGTTCATAATGGTCTACGCAACGCCGGGCCCACCCCTGGAGGCCACGAGTCAACCGGCCAAACTTGTCCGTATATTCAGCTTCCGCCATATCGTAGGGTTCCAGATAATATCTGGACCGCAGTAGATCCTCAGGAAGATAAAGCCATCTTTCATATTCATCATTAAAATCTCCCCTTTAAATAAAAAGTCTTTCGGCCAGAAGATGTTACTTCCGCCTCCCATCCCTGGTGTACTTCACGGCACACCACCCCCGCTTTAAAAGCGGGAGTGGCTTTATACTGATGATAATGGATCATGTTTCCAAAAGGAAAAACCGCCGGACAGGAAATATCAACCGGTTCATCAGACGTATCAAAGAATGTTTCTTTGACGACAGCATCTCCTTTGACCAATACATCTCCCCGGTGATAGCCGTGAAGACACGGACATGGTTTTCCGGACGCATCATAAAACGCGACGCTTTGGTGACCTCTATTACGTTCTACTATCCTTAAATGAAATCCCAAATCTTCCAGTTCACATATTTTCCCGTCTTTGGAAAAAAACAGTTCCTGATATACCTGATGATCTTCCGTATGACGAAAATTATTCCGGCTCACATCATAAACTTTCTTGGGGTAAAACTGTGACAAAAGTCCTAAAAAACCTGTTTAAGCAACCTTCTCCGCCGGAAGTCTTCCCATATGCCATAAAGTGATGCTTAATCTCAAATACTGTTCTCGTCCACGCCATTCCAAAGACTCCAGATTTACATCCTTGCCGTCGAAATCAGGATACCGGGAATTATCATAGGAAGGATAATTACGCATGGTATCAGCATACCCGGCAATAGATACATATGCTTCTCTATTGATCATCAGCCGGCCCTCCACCTGAGAAAAGAGACCAAGGCATATTAAAAAAGCGTATTTATAATATTTCATATTTTAATTCTGGATGTATATGATCTTTACTAATCCATTTTCATACCATGTCTTCATCAACCAGAAGAAAAAAACATCCTGTGAAAAACTCTTTTGCTCCTTCATTTAATTTGAGGAAAGGACGGACAGCTTGCCAATGAAAAAGCCGAGCTGAACATTTTATCCGTCTCCGTTAGTCCTCATCATTCTTTACCTCTTCTCCATCATCCCGATTATCGGCCTCATACACGGTCACATCCTCATCAAGCATGGAATAATACGTATAGGAATCGGATGTATCCCTGTCCAAAGTTTCCAAAAGACCTTTCTCTTCTTTTTTCAACTGTTTCAGTTCCCTGCCGTGTTCATCAAAATAAGCAATCTGTTGAACTCCCTTCTCCGGATAAGAAAAACGGATGATCGCACACTTCCTCTGATGATCGGAACTTAACTCTCCGTTTTCGTCGTAATAACGAATTTCCTTCACGGCACGGCCTCCTCCCAAATCACTCCCAGGTTCATAATGGTCTGCACAACGCCGGGCCCACCCCTGAAGGCCACGAGTCAACCGGCCAAACTTGTCCGTATATTCCGCTTCAGCTACATCATAAGGCTCCAGATAATACTTTGCTTGAAGCAAATCTTCAGGAAGGCGTAACCGCAATTGATCAATATCGTTCCAATCTCCGAATCTTCCTTTTAAATAAAATGTTTTTCTTGTAGAAGCTGTCAATTCCGCCTCCCATCCTTTATGAACTTCCAGGCAGGCAACGCCCGCCGAGGAGGCAGGCGTTGACTTATATTGATGGTAACAAACCATTCGTCCTTTCGGAAAAATGGCCGGACGTTCCACATCTACAGGCTCCTGGCTTACGGTACTTCCAGAATCATCTCCTTTTCCAAAAAAGGATTCCCTGAAAATGAAAGGGCCATTGAAAATCCCTGCCTCTGCCTGACAAATAACCTCTCCCCGGTGATAACCATTCGCACAAAGGGCATCTTCTCCCCGGACACCATAAAAAGTAACGCACCTCCGCCCCCCATTCTCTTCCACTACCCGCATGTGGTAACCCTGGTCGTCAAGGTCACAGATTTTCCCATCCGCAGTGAAATAGGTGTAAATGCATAACGCATATTGAATGTCCGTCCATTCTCGGTCGTTCGTTTTATCATAATTTTTTTTTGGATAGAACCCGGAAAGGAGATTCAAAAACTCTTCCTGCTGCCGGTTTGTTCCGCGGGGCGCGTCAGTCCATTCTTCACAATTAAGAATTAGTTTCCATTGCAGATATTGATGATCATTAAATTCGATTAACTTTTGTTCATTCCATCTTCCATTGATGGGAGGATATTTTCTATCGGAATATCCGGGATTTGGGGGTTCTAATAAATCCATCACAGAATACCCAATAGGGCCTATCATTCGCCGTGCTCCTTTTGAAGGGGCTATTCCACACAGTCCTATTATCAAAAATACCAATAGAAAATTAATATTCATCTCATTTGCCAGAAATTATATTATTAAATGTACTTCAATAACATTAAATAATGAACAAGCTACTGCTAAATGAAATGCTATATCCAAAAAAGTATATTGAGTAAGAAAGAAAAAATCATGGAATTATTTACTATCATTCTGGCGCCATTTTTCCAACGTTTCTTTGTCAAAAATGACCCGGTGCAGGGATCCATCGTATACTCCCTTATAGCTATCCTTCATTTCAAAATCTATATAGATACCATCCTTCCTTTCCAAAATGGCCATATCCAACCCTTCATACTTTGCTCCCTTCATCCCGTATTCGACCTGCTCCTTAACTGAGGGTAAACGTCCATGCTTTTTTTGGAAAGCTTGAACCCACAAACTAACTTCCTCCAGTTCTTCTTTTACGGAAGAAACGCTTGTATGCATTTCCTGTAGTGTTTTAAACCAAAGTATTACGTTTATGGAAATGGATATAAAAAGCAATCCTCCTAAAACCATGAGCGCTTTCTTCATCCAAAAACGCCTTGGCGCGTTTCCAACATCCGCCATGTATTCAGTCTCATTCATAGATTAATTCGAAGGTAGAGAGTCATATTGGATAACGAACTCATCAGGAGATTTACTATAATAATTTATCCAGTATTTATCATTAATAATTAACCCTATCCATAATCCTTTATTATCAAATCGATCAATATTAACAGAGATTCCGCGAGGAATTTTACACATGGCGTAAACGCTCCGAGGATCACCTGGAGGAACACGATATCTCTCCTCCCAATTGCTCTTCCCCCACTGTTCTACCCGCAAAACCATTTTATAAAGGCGTTCCGGCGTCAGTTCACGCATCTCTTTAATTCCATTAATTAAAATTATATTAAATAAGATGGAAATAAATAGAAGAAAAATAAACAAGAAGAATATAAACCATTTTAAAATAACAGATATAATAGACATATAATTTATAAAAATTTCATTAATGGGAGTACGGATTTCTCTTCAAATTTTAATTTTACCGATGGAGCTGTTACATTGAATGGCTTACCCGGTATATGAGAACCTAGCCAAGTACGCAATTCTCTTCCATGCAATAACCCTACTTCTCCTCTAATCTTAGCAGCAAACAAATCTATAGCTTCCTTGACAACATCACTAAATTTAACATTAAAATCCCATGCGTCTGGTTCCATGGTAGCTTCTCCGGAAGCATACCACTTATCACGAGATTCGCAACACACTTTTGTGGCACATGTTAAATTAAAATTTCCTAACCCTCCTGTAGAATGTCCTTTATCTTTAAAATTGACCAAGTAATCATTTTGATACTCTACTATTTTTCCAGAATTCGCTTTTGAACAATTTTCCTCCAGTCCTTTTTTAAATTCCCTACTAGTTGTCAAAGATCCTTTAGGTTTTATGTATCGAGGGAACATCCAAGCTTGAAGCTCATAATCAGAATTCTCCCCTTTGATATATTTATCTAAGAATAAAATTGGCAAAGGAGCTTCATTAAAATTTCCAACCTCTTTTACTGTAAAAAACCAAAGTGCATTCCATCTCTCTTTCCAAACTATGATTTTATCAATTATAATAGGTTCTACTTTATCTATTATTGTTCCAATAATCATAGGATTAATCATTCCTAATACATCAAAAAAATAATTTGTGTTATTCAGATAATTATATAAATTATACCCTCCATCTTCGTTAGCCAAATCTCTACTAACCCATCTCCCATCCAAGGGATTCAAATATCGGAAATTATAGTAAACTAATCCTAATTCTTTCTCATAATACTCGCTAGAATACAAAAAAGGATTAATTTCATCTACATTTCCAGAACTATTAATGATATTGCCATAGGGACCATATTCCCACAACCCACGGCGTCCACCCAGAATACCAAAGGCAGCAGTTACATTTTTCTGCATGTCATGCGTCAAATAAATGGTCTCCTTATAGCTTCTATCCTCATTCCATAATCCCATGCTTAATACACGAGTAGCTACATCTTCAGAAGGATCCCAGAAATACGTTTTGGTCAACGAAGGAGGCTCTTCTTCCATACTCCTTGTTGCTTCCAACTCCGCGATCTGCAGATAACCATTATAGATATATCGCAATTTCTTCTGCAGTGCTCCATTATCGTAGACGGCTTTTTCCACCCGGCGCCCCATATAATCATAAACGCACACCACAGAGGTTTGCCCATCCCGATGGGCAAAGTTTACAGGACGATTTTCCGCGTTATAAATGACTGCCCATTCTCCTGTAGAAGTTTTTAAAACAACCTGATTCCCATTCACATCATACTTGGGCAAGAAAGACACCTGCCTCTGGGTGATATCCGTATACTGGTTGAGAATATTGCTCTGATAGGTTTTCTGTCCCTGATCCGCTACATTTTCCCGATTGCCGATGTTATCGTAAGCATAAGCCAGAGAGGCTCCGGGAACCATCCTCTCCCCGGTCAGTTCTCCCCGGTCATTATAGGTGTAAGAATGACTCCTGCCCGGATTGGGCGTATTCCAATAATCACGTTTCTGAACAATCCTCCCCACTTGATCATAATCATATTCATGTTTAACCGGAGAATTGGTGCTGTTGGGGCGCCAATAGTCCAGTTTGGTCACCAGATTCCGATGCTCATCCCATATGACAAGTTTCTTGAGTGGATTGGGGTAGTCCAGGGAAGACAACAAACCACTGGCTGGATCATAGTCCCAGGTGAAGGGAACTTCTTCCGTGTCAGGCAACGCAGTATGGAGACGTCCTGCATCGTCATAAGCCAGCGTGATATCCTGAACCGGAACTCCATGATAAGACAGGGCATGCCCGGAAGAACGGCCCAAGTCATCACGCTTCCAGATGAGAATGGAATCATAAAGCCCAGACGTATTTTCGCTCTCCTTTTCACCATACCGGTTGTAGGAAAAAGTGCGCGTTCCCAAGGCATCCGTCACATTAGTCACCTGTCCTAAATGATTATAGGCATAGACAATATCCTGTGTATTATCCCCGTATGTAATGGCAGCAAGTTCGCCCGTTAACGGTACATAGGAACGTGCAACTGTCATGCCATCCGGTTTTGTTGTCAAAATCAATTGCCCTAAATCATCATAAGTATAATCCTCGTGAGAGCCATCGGCATAAGTCTTTTTTAGGAGCAAGCTGGCAGCTGGATCATAAGTCCACTCCGTTCGGTCGCCGTCCACACGGTCTGACGGATTGCCTGTAACTACAGTTCCAGGAACACGGAAGGTGGTCAATGCTGTCATCCGGCCAGCTTCATCATATTCAAACAAAACAGGCTGTTCCGCCGTGCCGTATTGTGCCGTCTTACGCCCCGCACATCATAAGCATACTCGCTGAATGCGCCATCCGGCCGGATCGTTTTGAGCAGAAGGCCTGTCACTGTATCGTATTGATGAACGGTAACGTTTTCAACAGCATCCTGACTGGCTACAGTCTGGCCTTTCAAATTGCTCTGCGTTACGGAAACATTGCCGCGCCCATCAATCACTTGCACAAGATCACCTTCCGGGAGATAGCGATGGGCATAACAGGTTTTCACTCCGTCATGACCCATGCTTTGCAAAAGTTCGCCATCCACGGAAATGGTTCGGGCATCATGCACACAGCCGGGAGCTCTGCTCCATGAAACAAGGTTTCCGGCCTTATCCAGCGTCCAGCTTTCTGAAACATTTCCCCGTACATCCTTACTAACCGTATGCTCCGTCAGCAAGGAATCTCCGGGAACCACTGCCCGCATAGTGGATACAAGCTTCCTATGTTCCGTCACCAAAGGTTGGCCCTGTGCGTTATAAACAGTTTCCACTGTTCGGTAGTATACGGCCCCGGTAGCGCAAGGTACAGGAAGATTAAATTCATGAACATATCCCTCTTCCGTTTCCTGAATCCGGTCACGCAAAGGATCAGCTGTCTCCGCATCTGAAAGCTTGATGTATTGGCGCGTTATATTCCCCAGAACGTCATATTCCGTAAAAACCGGGGCACTTCCCGTTTCTTTCTTCCGGGCAATTCTCCCTTGCTCATTATAAAGTGTTTCTGTAACAACCATGGCCCCATTCCCTGAGGGCACAGCACTGGAAACTATGCGTCCCCAACCATCTTCAATGCTTTCCGAAAGAACCGGGCCATCCATGGCATCTACACGCACTGTAGTCTTGATTCCTTGCACCGTCAATTCATAGAAATAATACCGATTCTGTTGCCCAGTTCCCGTCTCAGATAAAAGGGAACCGTCCGGATGGTAGGTCGTGATACGGGTTGCTCCCATCGGTGCAGTTACGGAAGCGGCCAAACCATCCGGAGAATAGGAATAGCGCGTCACACACCCCAGCGGATCACTGGAAGACAAGGTCCTGCCCAAACTGTCATAGGTAGTCAGGACACTTTTACGCTGGCATTCCTTGTCTTCAGGATCCCCTGTAATAGTAATTTGCTCCACCACACGTCCTGCGGCATCGCGAATATACTCGGTAGTAACAAGAGGTTTTGTCAACGTAGGATAAGGTGTGTTATAATCTTCCAGAACAGGGGTAGGTTCCTGTATGTGCCGGATCAGGCGGCGGCCTGCATCATATTCATACTGCGTGGAAATTCCATTGATATCGATTTCTTCCAAAGGGTTCCCGCAGCAATCCCAGATAGTGGAACTGCTTCTACCATCGGCATGGAGCGTCAGAACCACTTTTCCTGTTTCATCCAGCTGGTATTGCTCCACCCCCAAAGATTCAAAATTCTCTCCAGTATGGGCTTGAGTTTCACGGGCAACCATGCGGTCGGCTCCATTGTACCAAGCAATGTCCCGCGTGGATTTGCCAGGAACACTTTCATTCGCCACCATTTGGGTAGCCACGCATTTATAGACAGCGCCATATTCTGACGTCTCCTCGTAGTCATAAGCAGTCTGAACACCGTCCTCCTGTTGGACCAATTTCATACGCCCCCGGGCATAAACATTTTCTTCATCTCCTCCATACCATTCCGTAACACTCATAGCGGCATGGGGACAGTTAAGACCGGTCCGGGTAACAGTCTCCCGTTTGATAAGTCCTGTTTCCTCATAAGCATAGGCGGTGGTATTAAGCACGGTTTCCGTTCCATCTTCCGCCACCATTTTTTCCGTTTCCATTATGGGACGCCAATCATTAAAAGCGCTGTCTGACCAAGTGGTTTCCTTTACCTTAAAACCGCCTCCCACCCACGGACTTGATGAACGGATTTCACGGCCCTTGGCATCATATTCGTACTCGCTGACCAATCCCCGTGGATCCGTCATACGAATCATGCGGCCATATTGGGAAGAGGCACGATCCAGACAATACTCATATTCGGTAACCCGCACGTCTGGGTCCACACCATATTCACGGCGTGTCACACAATCCCCAAAGGCATATGTGTTATTTACTTCCACCTGTCGGGAGAGAATATTGCCTTCCACATCCATAGAAAGGGTCGTTTCTTTAGTAACGTTGGCGCTGATTTCCTCCACCAGTTTAGTCGACGTAACAGAATTGCTGCCTTCTCCCCGTGTGAATTCCCAATGATCTTCAAAGTTTTGTTCCGCAGGATTTGCCGGTATCCAAGTCCAGAAGCTGCGGTAAACGGGTGCGCCAGGAGCATCACCCCTCTGCTCAAGCAGCTCAAAATGACGGGGAACTTCCGGCAAATCCGCTTCTTCCGGGAGAGCCCCCATGTTCCATTGCTTTCGCATTTCTCCCGTTATGGAATATAACCCTGTCTCCGGATCCTTGTCTCCTACGGCAGATGCAGGATACCATTGGATTAGTACACGCCGGGCCGAATAATCCGATAAATGAAGCAAACCATCCACCACATTATAAACTTGCTGAATGGATCCATTTGAATCACGGATAACTTCTATTCCCATATCTTTTATTGGAATACGAATTCCGGTATCAGTCTTGTAGCTTTCCAGAGTTTTTGTCTCTGCCAAGTAACGATAGGATTCTTCCAAATCAGTCACTTCTTCCAGATAGTAAGCTCCCGCAATATCACCGGTGTAAGGCTGTCCCTGGGCATCCAGCATGCGTAACAGCTCCGGATGAATCTGCCCTGTTCCGGAACGTTGAAAATTCTGCTCTTGTTCGTTCCACCGGTAATAGCGGCTGTCTCCATTTTCTGTTATCACAACTACTCGTTGGGCCGTGGCTTCCTTCACATGACGCATGGAAACGTGTTCATAGGAAAATGCTTGCCTGGTAAAGGACGCTTCCTCCAAAACTTCCTCATGCAGTTTGAGGCGTCCTGAAGGAACGCCTGCAATAACGCCGCTGCGGCCAAAACTGATGGTCAATTCCACACTCCCGGATTCGGGACAAGAACCGCCACTGGAATCTCCATCTTCACACGGGCATTTTGCTTTTTTCTTTTTATGGTATAATTTGACCAGTTGTATCCCATCGCCTTCCGCAAGTTTGGATTTATCGGTATGATATTTAACGTACTCTCCTTCAGGGATTTCATACCTGCTTGTCAAAGCCACGAACCCTTCGTAGGAGTTTTCCGCCGGTTCATAAGCAATGCTATTGTGTTGAATATGGCAACGATGATAGCCACGTTCCAAATAGACGGATTTTTGCTGGGTGCTCAAAGAACCTCCTCCGGTACTGACGGTGAAACCTTTGTCGTCAATCGTAACGGAACCGGTATCATCTGCATCTACACGAAAATAGTAATTGGCTGATTCGTCGATTTTCAAATATCCATCCCAACGATGTTCACTATTATCCGGATTCTGGGCAATAGCCACTTTTGCCGGACCATCCGTTCCATTTTCTTCAAAACCATCTTCCGGTTCTCCATTTTCCAGAATGTTAATGAAAGGAGGTAATGTTTCTTCCCCTTCCCCCGCCATAAAAAGAGTATGATTGTTCATAAATTGTTTTATTGCTTGGTATGCCAGCCCGCAGTGAAGGGAATTTACGAATGTCGAAGAAACGTATCCCTTTGCAGGAAATAGGAAGCGTTCCTTTCGTATTGGGGAATACCTCCGTATTTATCTCTTCCATAGAAGAAAAACGGAATTTTGGCAACACGCCCAACACGTTTGCTTCATTAGAAATCCATTCAAAAATATTCAAGTTAATAATAAAAATAAAAGTATCCGCGATATTCTGTCCCGCATTTTAGCGGGAAAACCTCTATTCCGTCATGGAACGGGACCGAAGTTCAACGCCGTCTGTGTTATCATTGACTAAGAAAGGGAGGCGGGCTTAGATATGCTCCTCTTCCTTTTCTCTGTCTTATGGAACAAGCAGCACACCAAGAAAAATCACATGCGGCCTTTTCCTCCGTCCTGTGGTCCGCCTTTTTGACGGGCATCAAGCTCTGGGCCGGCATCGTGACGGGCAGCTTGGGCATTATTTCCGAGGCCCTGCACAGCGGCCTGGACCTGATGGCTGCGGCCATGACTTTTTACGCCGTGAAGGTGGCCGCCCGTCCTGCCGACGAGAGCCACCCCTACGGGCATGAGAAGGTGGAGAATCTTTCCGCTCTTGCGGAAACTGCCCTGCTCCTGATTACCTGCGCATGGATTGTCTGGGAGGCTGTGGACCGGCTGTTTTACAATGAGGCGGAGATCACCCTCACCTGGTGGGCCTTTGCCGTGGTGGCCGTTTCCCTGCTGGTGGACGTGAACCGCTCCGCCATGCTCCGCCGGGTCGCCAAGAAACACAAGAGCCAGGCACTGGAAGCGGACGCCCTCCATTTCACGACGGATATCTGGTCTTCCGCCGTCGTGCTGCTGGGCCTTTTCTGCGTATGGCTGGCCCACCTGGTTCCCGCAGATTCCGTCTGGCACGGCCTGCTGGAGAAGGCGGACGCCATCGCAGCCCTGTTTGTGGCGGCCCTGGTTTGTTCCGTAGCCTTCGGCCTTGCCAAACGTTCCATTCACGCCCTGATGGACGGCGGTTCTTCCGCCCTGACGCAGCAGGTTCTAACCGCCATGAAGAAGAACGCCCCGGATTACCCGGTCAAGCGCATCCGTCTGCGTGACGGCGGCGCCCGCATTTTTGTGGAGCTGGACGTGGAAGCGCCCGCGGAGTTGCACGTGGACGACGCCCATGATGTGGCTGAGTCCATCGAAGGCATTGTCAAGTACGAGCTGCCGGAAGCGGACGTGATCGTCCATATCGAACCGGCCCGGGAGAATTTTTCCAACATGGAGCCGGACACGGTCGTCCACCGGCTGGCCCTGCGCCACCACGTCCGCATCCACGGGTTCTACGCAGGCAGCGGCAAACACGCCCCCTGTTATTTCATGGATGTGGAGATTCCCGCGGACTGGCCTCTGGAGCGCGGCTACCATGTGGTGAAGGCGTTCCGGGATTCCGTCCAGCATGCGCTCAAGCCGGAGAAGGTGATCTGCCGCATTGAGCCGGACTGCCGCGACATGAAGGCAAACGCCATTCCGGAGCACGTTCCTCCGGAGGAAGTCCGCCTGAAGGTGAACCTCATCCTCCAGCAGCACAGGAATATCTGCAAGGTTCTCAAGCTGGACCTGGCGCGGGAGGATAATTTCCCCACCCTGACTTGCGTGTGCTCCGCGGATGCCTCCCTGACCATCCGGGAATGCCACCAGATCGCCTCCCAACTGGAAGACCAGATAGAAAACGCCCTGCACCACCTGGGCCGCGTTACCGTCATTCTGAAACCGGCCAAATAAAACAGTATTTCATTTCCACGCAACGGTCACTTCCCCCCATCATGAAACAAAACAAGTACGACGATAACGCCTTTTTCCGGAAGTACAGCCAAATGGACCGTTCCGTAAAGGGGCTGGAAGGGGCCGGAGAATGGAAAACACTGGAACGGCTGCTGCCGGATTTCCGTGACAAGCACGTTCTGGACCTGGGATGCGGATTCGGCTGGCACTGCCGGTATGCGGCGGAGCACGGGGCGGCCTCCGTGCTGGGCGTGGACATTTCCGCAAAGATGATCGCCAAAGCCAGGTCCATGGGAAACGAAGGCATTATCGAGTACCGCTGCATGCCCATGGAGGATATCCTGCTTCCCGAGGCTTCCTTCGACATTGTCCTCAGCTCCCTGGCCTTCCATTACACGCCGGATTTCCAGGCAGTCTGCCGGAATGTCTCCCGCTGGCTCAAGCCGGAAGGCGTCTTTATTTTCTCCGTGGAGCATCCCGTTTTCACCGCCCAGGGAACGCAGGACTGGCATTACGATGAATCCGGCCGGATCATGCACTGGCCCGTGGACGGCTATTTCATGGAAGGGCCGCGGCAGGCCGTTTTTCTGGGGGAGGAAGTGACCAAGTATCACAGGACGCTTACTTCCTATCTCGGCGCTCTGGCCGCCGGCGGATTTGAGGTTACCGCCATGGAGGAACCGAGGCCGTCCCGTGAACTTCTGGATTCCGTTCCCGGCATGCAGGAAGAGCTGCGACGCCCCATGATGCTGATTATCTCCGCCCGCAAGAAGTAGCGCCCCCGGTTATCAGTTCCCCGCGGCGGAAGCTCCGGGCATTTCCCTGTCCAGTTCCGCACGGATGCGCTGGCGTTCGGAAACGATCTGTTCATCGTCCGCGCCGCCTTCCCGCAGGAAGTATTCCGCCATGGACAGAGCCACTTCCGATTCCGAGGAGAAGACCTGGGAGGCGCCGGCTTCCTTCAGCACGTCCACGTCCCTCATGTACTTGGTGTGGATCATCACGTCAATGTGGGGATTGAGCTCCAGAGCCACCCCCACGATTTCCCTGGCATCCGGAATGGAGGCGGAGAGAATCAGGCTTTCCGCATACTCAATGCCCGCATGGCGCAGGATTTCACGCTGGCTGGCATCCCCGTAAACGATGTCTCCGCCCTGTTCACGTATGGCGGTGACCGTGTCTATGTTCATCTCCACGATGATGACTTCCACCCCGTTGTCATTCAATATTCTTTTAAGAATGCGCCCCGTAGGACCAAACCCCACCAGCACCACGCGCCGCGCGTCCGGCGACGGGAGCGCCAGGCTGTTCACTCCGCCCATATCCGTAAGACCGATGCCGCGCTTTTGCAGCCACTTGACCACAGGGCCGATCTGGCGGTACAGGATGGGATTCAGGGAAATGGAGACGACTGCCGCCAGAATGATGGCCTGGTTGGCGTCCGGCGGCAGAATGTTGTACATGAGCCCCATCCCGGCTAGGATGAAGGAGAATTCACCCACCTGCGCCAGGGCTACGGATACGCTCAGCGCCAGCGGCAGCGGACGCCGCAGGCACCGCACCACCACATAGGCCGCCAGCGGCTTGCCGATCATCACCACCCCCAGCGTCGCCAGGGCCAGCGGCCAGCAATCCCCCACGGACATCGGGTCAAACATCATCCCCACGGAAACAAAGAAGAGCACTGCAAAGGCATCCCGCATCAGCATGGCCTCCGCCGCCGCGCGCGCGCAAAAGTCCGACTGCCCCACAACCATTCCCGCCAGGAACGCTCCCAGCACCATGGAAGCGCCGAAGAATTCCGCAGAGCACACCGCTACACCCAGAGCAATGACCAGCACCGCCAGCGTAAACAGGTCCCGCGCTCCCGTCCGCGCCACGTAGCGCAGCACCAGCGGAATGACTTTTTTCCCGGCAAACAGCGTCAGGGCCACCAGCAGAGACAGCTTGACGAACATCCAGCCCAGTTCGTAGAGAATGCCGCTCCAGTCCCCGGCACCGCTCTGGCGGGCCTCCATTACGGCGGGGATGAGCACCAGCAGCAGAATGGTGAACAGGTCCTCCACCACCAGCCACCCCAGGGCCACATGGCCGCTCGGCGTATGGAGGTTCTGGTTGTCCTCCAGGACTCGCGTAAGTACCACGGTGCTCGCCACGGAGATCGCCATGCCGAACACCAGCCCGGAAATCGTGGACCATCCAAACATCCAGCCCACCAGCACACCCAGCACCGTAGCCACGGATATCTGCACCACGGCCCCCGGCACCGCGACCCTCTGCACGGCAATCAAATCCTTCAAATGAAAATGGAGCCCCACTCCGAACATCAGCAGAATAACGCCCAGCTCCGCGAATTGCTCCACCGTGTGGGAATCCGCCACAAAACCCGGTGAATACGGCCCCACCACTACCCCGGCCAGCAAGTATCCCACCAGCGGGGACAAATGCAGTTTTCTGGCAATAAGGCCGAAAAGGAGGGCGGCGGTCAATCCGCCGACAAAAGTGAAGATGAGGCTGAAATCGTGATCCATATGCGCGTGACAAGTCTAAGGGGGGTACCTTTGACCACCAGGTCGTTCCTACGCTATCGCGTTTGATTTCCGCTCACAAGAACGCATTGCGCCGCACTGGAATGCAGTCGCATTTTTCTTGCCGGGGGGAATCTGCAGCAGGAAAAACGGGGCCTGGCAGCGCCCTATCATATTTTTATTTTTATTAAAAACTCCGTTTTTATTGTGTTTTCAATCATTTCTGATTGACTTTACACATACGGGATTCCTATAAAGCGTGTTGATGAAACTCACCCTATCTATCCTATCCTGTCTGACGGGTCTCTCCATCCTGGCCCCCATGGGCTGGGCAGCCACCCATGAAATCACTACCAAGAACTTCCACATCACGCTCCTTGGCAACGGGGACGGTCCGGCGGACTGGATGGGGACCCGTGACTGGAGTGACGACCAGATAGCCGCCGTCACCACCACCCTCAATATCTGGGACGATACCTTCCGCAACACCGCTTCCCGGAAGATTGAAGCGACCATTTCGTGGGGAGCCCTTGAAGAGAGCACCCTGGCAGCTTCCTTCTCCAATTATTTCGAATACGACGGGGAAAACTACAATGCGGCCACTTCCACGGAAATCATCTGGAAAGAAGGGGAAGACGTCACACTGGACGAAGGGGAAATGGATTTCAGGCTCCAATTCAATCCCGTCTACGGTTTCAGCACGGGCAATACCACGCCCCAGGACTCTACAGACTTCATCAGCGTCCTCCTGCATGAAATCGGACACAATGTCGGTTTCATGTCGTTAAACAACGCAGGAGCATACGGAGAGTATTACACAATCTGGGATTCCCTGATCACGGATGCCCAGGGCAACCATCCGGGAGATGCGGGCTTCAATTACCAGACAGGCGTTTCCTACACCATCGGTTCCGGCGGACTCACTGTTTACAATCCCTTTGTTTTCAATCCCGGTTCCAGCATGTCCCATGTGGACGCAACAAGCGACCCGAACGCCCTGATGCAATATTCCATCGGGGAGGGCATCCAGAGGAGAAACCTCAGCGACTTGGAAAAAGCCCTCCTTGCGGAGATGGGCTGGGTGCTCAAGGATGACCCCACCTATTATGCGTCCGTGGACGGCGCTTCCATCACGGACCAGATTGACCTGAATTTCTTCACTTCCGTTCTCGTCAACCGGAACATGACCATTGATCCGGGTGAAGGCGCTACTATCGTCCTGCCTTCCCTGCGAGGAGACAAGGCGGAATACAACGTCACCATCACCGCGGGGAAAGCACTGACCGTCAATCTCTCCAACACCGCCATGGATTCCATCTGCGCCGGAGAGGTCATCGGCAATGACGCCAATTTCATCAAGACAGGGGCTAAAAACCTGGTGCTGGCCGGCGGCTTTTCCACCAGCGGAGCTCTGGACATACAGCAGGGGGGACTGGTGCTTTCCGGGGCTTCCAACATCATCGGGGAGCTGAAGATGAACGGAGGAATCTTCGGCGTATCCCAGCTCGCCAAGGAGGAAGTCACAGCCGAGGTCGGGAAGCTGACCGGCGCCCGGGGCTCCATCAATCTTCTCCATTCCACCCTTACTCTGACCGGAACGGACAATACCATCTCCAGCGGCCTCAAGCTGGTAGGCTCCGGCACCATCGCCTTGGCGGAAGGAAAGTCGCTCACCTTTGACGGCAGCAACACCATCGGGGACGCCATCTACATTGACGGTACCCGGAACGGTACCCTGCGTATCACCCAGGGAACGCTGACCTTCACCAACCAGGCGCGGATGGAAATAGCCACGCTGGCCCTGGATTCCGCCGCTTCCACCCTGAACGCGGGAACCACCCGGAACATGGTCATTCATTCCATCACGGGAGACGGCGTTCTGGCCGCCCAGGGCGGTCAAATCACCCTGGATACGGCCAATCCCCTAACGTGGAACGGAACTCTCCAAGGTACGGGCACGCTCAGCAAGAAGGGCGCTGGCGACCTGACGCTGGGAAGCGCCGGGAACGCGGGGTTTCATCTGGATTCCACCAGCGGAACCATCATCCTGGCCTCCGAATCCTCCGCCTACGGAGCCATGATGTTGAACGGAGGCGGCATTTCCATCTTCCATGCGTCTTCCACTACCCGTTTCGCCGGGCAGGAAGGCGCTTTAACGCTGAATGACGCCACCCTGGCGATGAGCGGAACGGCCAATGTCCTGGCGGAAAACGCCTCCATCACCGGCACCGGCATCCTGCGGCTGAACGCGGATTCCATGCTGGCCATCCGCAATGGCAACAAGCTGGACACGGACATCGCCATTGCCGGCTCCGGCCTGCTGGCCGTCCAGGAAGGAACCTTCACGCTGTCCGGCAATGCCAGGTTTGACGGAGCGGCGGTCTCCGTGGGTCCGGAATCCGCAACTGCCGCGCTGGACCTGGGCTCCACACGCAATTCCGTGGTAGGAGGGCTGCTGGGGAAAGGCTCCGTGATCTTCAACAACGGGGAACTCGCCCTCCATGCGGAAAAATCCTCCGTTTTTGCCGGCTCCTTCCAGGGGAGCGGCACAATCAACAAGGCGGGGAAAGCGGCGTGGACCTACACCGGCGCGGGATCAGGCACCCTGAACCTTAACATTACGGAAGGGGAAGTGGCCCTGATCCGTGATTCAGCCAATCCCATTCTGCTCCATTCCCTGACGGTTGGTTCCACCGGCACGCTTACGCTCGCCATGGCCTCCGCGGGAGCCGCCCATAACACCACGCTTCTCCTGAACGGAACAAGCCAGTTCACGAACGGTTCCACCATCACGCTCGTGATCAATCCCCTGCTGGCGCAGAACAATACCCCCTTTATTTCCACGGGAGACGGGGCCACGCTGACCATTCAGGGAGACCGCAACGGAACCACCCTCAATATTGAATCCAACGTCGCCGCGCCGGAAAGAATGCTGGAACTGGTGCTCTTTGAAGGGAACATGGTGGGCAGCTACCTCAATATCAACGCTTACGGCGCTCTGGGCACCTATTACTCCGATCTGCATGCGGAAAACCGGGACGGCCAAATCGTGCTGACCGGCACGCGCAAGGCGGATAACGCCCTGCTCGCCACGGCTGACACCACCAATTCCGCCGCCGGGGCCGTCCTGCTCTGGAACTGCGGGGAGATCAAAGACGGAACGGAGCTGAGCTCCCTGAACCGCGCCGTTTCCGACGCCTGGAACGACGGAGATTACGCGAGGGCCAACCGCCTCCTGAGCGCCTCCGCCGGAACGGCCATTCCCGGCATCCTGGCCGCGCAAAGGTCCGGCCTGCGGAGGGAAATGACCTTCATCCGCAACCGTGCGGAAACCATGGGCCTCAATCCCGACTACATTCAGGGAGACCTTCCCCAGGTGAACGGCTGGATTGAAGCCAACGGGGGCAGGGATTCCCTGGACGGCTCCAATGAAGGCAACGGGTTCATCCTTAACTCCTGGGGAGGCACCGCCGGGCTGGACGTCAACTGCTCGGAAAATTTCACCCTAGGCGCGGCCTTCTCCGCCAACTACGGGGATTACTCCTCCGACGGGGCTGATTCCGCCTCCGGCGACCTGGACACCTACTATGTGAGCCTCTTCGGCCACTACCGCCACAGGAAATGGGGCCACTCCCTCATTCTTTCCGGCGGCTGGTCGGATGCGGACATCACCCGCAGCGTGCGCCATGAGCTGGGAAGCTACCAGTCCAGCTTCAGCACCACCGGCATGAGCTTCGGAGCCATGTATGAACTCACCTATGACGTGGTTCTCAATAAACGCCGGACGGCCATCCTTCAGCCGGTCGCCAACGTCAGCGTCATGCACTCCTCCGTGGACGGCTTCAATGAAGCCGGCGCAGGCGGAGCGGGACTCCGCGTGGATGACATGGATATCACCACCGGAAGCGTGGCCGCCGGCCTGCGCCTGAAAGGCGTTCTGGGCGCCAACCTGACCGGGCGCGATATCACGGGTGAATTCCGCGTTCTGGTTTCTCAGGACTTCGGAGATGACAAGGCACAGGCCAACGTGGCCTACCTGGCCAATCCGGGCCTTGTCCAGACTATCAGGGGAGCCAAGCTGGGCCGTACCGGCGTCCAGCTGGGCGCAGGCCTCAGCATTCCCTGCTCCGACTACGGAGCCGTCTACATGGACGGCAATGCGGACCTCCGCTCCGGAGACACCTCCATTGGCGGAGCCCTTGGCTACCGTTACAATTTCTGATCCGGCCCAGGCCTGATTTGACAAGCGCCATGCCTGCATGTCCGGGCATGGCGCTTTCATTATCCCCGTCCTCCACCTCTCAGGACATACCGCCTCCCAGGCAGTTTTTCCGGGCACAGGCGTTTCTCGCACGCCTTCGCGCCATGCGGTCATCGTCTTACCGTTCCACCCTCAGGAATTCATCTCTTTCTCTCCTGGTTATTTTGATAAACATTGATAATGATTGTTATTTTATTTGAATTTCATGGCAACATAATTTATATTTAGTAAAAATAACCTATTCCCAAATTCATGGATGAAAATTCAACATTCGAGGAACAATGGACCCTTCTCAGGAAGGAAACGGGGATGGAAGACGCTCCCCTCCGGCAAAGGCTGGAACACTTCATTTTCCGGCAATATGGCCGGATGGTCCTGGTGCATTACGTAAAAGCCCTGTCGGCCCTGGAACTCAGCCATCATTTCTACCTGAGGTTCCGCAGGCGGAGCCGCTCCGTGGCGGAACCCATTCTTTACTGGACCGTCCTCGCGGAAACAACCATCAACATGACGCTTGAAGGGGTAAAGGATGTCCAGCCGTCCATCACTCCCCCTGCACGTGCCGGAGTGACCTCCCAGCTGGACATGCTGAAAGACTGCTACCTCCTTTATTTGAGGGACCGGCAGCATCCCTGCTGGCCTCCGGCCTCCCGCAGAAGCCTCATCATCCGGAACAAATGGAATGCGCCGGAGCTGGAAGCCTCCTATTTTCCCCGTCTGTGCCTGAAAAACACGGACTGCCACTACGCCAACGTCATGAACATACTGCTGGGGGAAACGCTGCACTTCCTGACTGCCCTCCGGCAAATCAGGGACCATGGAAAAACCCTGCTGGAGCTCAAAAAAGAACAGCATCCCAACGCTTCCCCGGACGGCGCTCCGTCTTCATCCTCCCGCAGCCCGGAACAGCTTCCGTGCGGCAAGCCTTGAAGGCTGCCGGCGCTCCTTCCGCCAGAGGCAAGGGAAAGGCCGCCGGGAGCCCTACAGAATCAGCATGCAATCCCCGTAAGAGAAGAACCTGTACCGTTCCCGGATGGCTTCCAGGTAGGCTTTCATGACCAGCTCCTTGCCGGCAAAGGCGCTGACAAGCATCAGCAGCGTGCTCTGGGGCAGGTGGAAATTCGTGATCAGGACATCCACCACCTTGTACTCGTAGGGGGGGTAAATAAAAATGTTCGTTGCCCCGGCGCACTCCCTTAACGGCAGTCCTTCCGCGGTAGCCACATGCTCCAGCACGCGAACGCTGGTGGTGCCCACGGCAATCACCCTCCCGGCCTCATTAATCGCCCGGGCGGTGGCTTCAGGCAGGAAAAAATGCTCCGTATGCATCTGGTGGTCTTCAATCCTGTCCGCCTTCACGGGGCGGAACGTTCCCACGCCCACGTGCAGCGTCAGAAAATCATGGGGAACGGCAGCCAGCAGCTCCGGCGTAAAATGCAGGCCGGCCGTGGGAGCTGCAATCGCCCCTTCATGCCTGGCGTAAACAGTCTGGTAGCGCTCCTTGTCGGACGGGTCGCTTTCCCGGTTCATGTAATGGGGAAGCGCCAGGCGGCCATACTTTTCCTCATCCACCTCCCGGTCAAACCGGATGAGGCGGTAGCCTTCCACATCAATGCCTTCCACGGTGCCCACCGCATCTCCGATGGAGACCGTACGCCCCAGCTTCATCTTGCGCCCGGGGCGCACCATGCACTTCCACAGCAGGGGGTTGAGCACTTCTGCACGCACCACTTCAATGGAGCCGTCATTGGAAAAATACCTTGCGGGAACCACCCTGGTATCATTCAGGATGAAATGGTCCCCTTCCCGCACATATTCCGGCAGGTCGCAAAAATGCCTGTGCTCAATCAGGCCGGTATCCCGGTGGATGACCATCATCCGGGAGGCGGCGCGGTCCGGGAGGGGGCGGTCCGCTATCAACTCTTCCGGCAGCGGATAATCAAAATCAATGGTGCGCACGGCCAAGTGCATTGCCACGAATCCGCCGAAAGGTCAATACCTTTAAACCATAGGTAACACAATTATATCTTTACCCTGCTTCGGTTAATATGGTATGGAAGGATACATGAACAATTTGCTGTTAGCAAACATCTCCAACGCCACCGCCTGGGGGACCATCCTGGTGATCGTCCTCGTCATCTTCCTGGTCATCTTCTTCGCCATTATCGCCAAATTCTTCAAGACATGGCTGCGCGCGCGCCTCGCGAAAGCCCCTGTTTCCATGAGCAACATGCTGGGAATGTGGCTCCGCAAAGTGCCCTACCCCCTGGTAGTGGACACCCGCATCACGGCGGCCAAGGCCGGACTGGACATCAGCACGGATGAACTGGAAGCCCACTTCCTGGCCGGCGGCGACATCGTGGACTGCGTCCTCGCCCTGATTGCGGCGGAAAAAGCCGGCATCCCGCTGAGCTATGACCGTGCCTGCGCCATTGACCTGGCCGTGAAAGGCACGTCCAAGACCGTACTGGAAGCCGTGCGGACCTCCATCAATCCCCGCGTCATCGACTGCCCGAACCCCAGCTCCGGGCAGACGCGCTTGACGGCGGTGGCCCGTGACGGCATTGCCGTGGCGGTGCGCGCCCGCGTGACGGTGCGCACCAACCTGGACCTCTTCGTAGGCGGGGCCACGGAAGAAACGGTGGTCGCCCGCGTCGGGGAAGGCATCGTCTCCGCCGTAGGTTCCGCGCCCTCCTACAAGGACGTTCTGGAAAAGCCGGAGGTAATCTCCCGCACCGTGAGCGACAAGGGCGTGGACGCCGCCACGGCGTTTGAAGTGCTTTCCATTGACATTGCAGACGTGGACGTGGCCGGCAACGTGGGCGCGCGCCTCCAGGCCGAACAGGCGGAAGCGGACAAGCAGATTGCCCAGGCCAAGGCGGAAGTCCGCCGCGCCGCCGCTGTAGCCACGGAACAGGAAATGGCCGCCAAAACGCAGGAAATGCGCGCCAAGGTGGTGGAAGCTGAAGCCCAGATTCCCATGGCCATGGCGGAAGCCTTCCGCAACGGCAACCTGGGAGTGCTGGATTACGCCCGCTACCAGAACGTAGTGGCCGATACCAAGATGAGGGATTCCATCGCCAAGCCGGATGCCTCCCCCTCTTCCATTAAATAAATTCTCAGGCCTCCGGGGAGACCGGATTTTCTCCCCGGAGGCCCTTCCTCCTTTATGGATTCACTGGCATACATGCTCGCCTCCGGCGGCGATGACGACAGCCTGAAGCTCTGGTTCTGGCTGATCGTGGGGGCGATCTTCCTCATCAAGAAAATAATTGAGTTCTTGAAACCAAAAGAAAAAGATGAGGAAACGCCCGTCCTGGACACGGAAGACCATCACGAAAAACGCGTGAAGGAAGTCATTGCGGAAATGCGCCGGACCAATCCGCAGCCGCGGCAGCCCCAGCCGGCGCGGCCACAGGCTCCGGCGCGCGCTCCGCGCCCCTCCGCCACCCCCGTGGAACTCCCCACTCCCGCCGTGGCCCGCAAGCGCCGTCCTGAACCGGACCCCAAGCCGGAGTGGGCGGCGGAAACCGCCCAGCAAACCGCGCAAAACGTGCTGGAACGCTACGTGAAGGCTACGGAAGAAGCCCGGCAATCCATACGTTCCCTGTCTGACGCGGAACAGGCCGCCCTGCACCGTTTACAGGAAAGGGAAATGAAGGAAAGCCGTCCTGAACCGCTCCCCACGGTCGCCGCGTCCGAACCTCTTTCCCTGAAAAACTCCCTGCGCCGTTCCCCATCCTTGAAGACGGCTATTCTTTATCAGGAAATCCTGGGCAAGCCCAGAGCGCTCCGGGGCGTTTCCTTCAGCGGGGAATAAATAGAGGGGGGAGGTTCTTCCCTCCGTCCATTCAAAAACCGGTTTCCCTGGAATTGAAGGAAAATTTTCGGAATATTTTTTATCGGAAAGGTTGCATGAAAGCCGGGAAACCGGACAAGTCCGGCTGGATGGAAAACTCATCTTGAAGCCCGCAGGGCGGGTAAATCTGTAAGATGGACGAATCAACCTTCCATTCCCAGGTGGAGGCGCTCGTCCATGCCGCGGCAACCGCTGCCTTTTTCTTCATTCCCCCTTGCCTGGAAAGGAAAGGGGAGGTACCCTTCACCCGCAATGACAGATTCACCTTTGCAGATAGCCGGACGCCAATTCACCTCCCGCCTGATGGTGGGAACGGGCAAGTTTTCTTCCAATGAGAGCATGAAAGAGGCTCTGGAAGCTTCCGGCTCCCAAATCGTGACGGTGGCTCTGCGCCGGGCGGACCTGACGGGCTCCCATGACCCCGCCGCCAATATTCTGGATTTCATCGACCCTGAAAAATACCTTATTCTCCCGAACACCAGCGGATCGACTACGGCGGAAGAAGCCGTGCGGCTGGCGCGGCTGGCGGCAGCAGCCGGCCTCCCCAACTGGATCAAGCTGGAAATCCACCCGGATGCCCAGTACCTGATGCCGGACCCCATTGAAACGCTGAAGGCGGCGGAAATCCTGGTCAGGGAAGGCTTTACGGTGCTTCCCTACATCAACGCGGACCCCGTGCTGGCCAAACGCCTCCAGGAAGCGGGAGCGGCTGCCGTCATGCCGCTGGGCGCTCCCATCGGCACCAACAAGGGCGTGCTGACCAGGGAACTGATCAACATCATCATTGAACAGGCCGTCGTGCCCGTAGTGGTGGACGCCGGGCTGGGAGCTCCAAGCCACGCGGCGGAAGCCCTGGAGATGGGGGCGGACGCCGTGCTCGTCAATACGGCCATCGCCGCCGCCGGAGACCCCGCCTGCATGGCGGAAGCCTTCGCGCTGGCCTGCCGCGCCGGGCGCATGGCCCATCTGGCCGGCCTTCCCGCCGTTACCGCCGCCACCAGCCCGCTCACCTCCTTCCTGCATTAAAAAGACAACAGGAGGGAAAGCGTTTCTTCCCTGCCCCATAGCCTAGGAAGTCTTGGAAGCCCCCTTCGCCAGTTTTTTGCGAATGAAGAATTCCAGAATGAAACAGGCGGCTACAAACAGGAGGATCAGCGGAATCAGATAAGGCTGGCTGAAGAACATCTGGTAGAAGAAAGCCCCCAGAATGAACAGCATCAGCAGGAACCCCAGGATGATCAGCAGCATGTTCCCCTGCGTCTCTTTCCGGAGCCGCCAATGGGCAACGAACACCGCCAGGTAGCTGATCAGGAAACAGGCCCCCGCCAGATTGGCGATGGCTACCAGGTTAAAGGCGTTCGTCATCACCAGAATGCCCAGCAGAAGATAGAAAAATCCTTCCGTGCCGCTGCCCCAGAAGGGCTGCTTGAAGATGGCCCCCAGCTGGCCGTTGCGGGCCAGGGCCCGGGAAATGTCCAGCATGCTGAACATGGTGGCGTTAATGGCTGACGCCGTGGCAATAAGCGCCGCCACGGATACGGCCATGAAGCCCCACACGCCCAGCACGGGATAGGCGGCCTGCGCCACGGCGGTTTCCGTGTGGCTTTCCAGGGAAGTGGCGGGAACGTTGGCCAGCACTACGTAGGAAAGCACCAGGTACAGAACCAGCACGATGCCGATAGCCAGGAAAATGGCTTTAGGCAATGTTTTGGAAGGATTTTTCAGATTGCCCGCCGTATTGGCCATCATGCCGTAGCCGGCAAACGCGAAAAACGTCAGCCCCACACTCCCCAGCAGTCCGTCCAGTCCTTTCACCGGAATGGGGTCCGCGCCCACCGGCACGGAAGAACCGAAGCTGGCAAGCATCAGAACCGTCAGAATAAGCAGCTTGAACGCCACCATCACCACCTCCGATTTCCCTACCGCCCTGGCTCCTCCCATATTTAAAGCGCCCAGCAGCAGAATGGCCACGCTGGCGAAAAGGGCGGTGGAATAGATGTTGGTCAATTCGTCCGGCAAAAACAAGCGGGACGCGTATGCCCCGAAGGACTTGGCGACCAGGGCCACGGTAATGACCAGTGTTCCCATGTAAATCAGCGTCAGCGCGCCGGACAGGGTCTTATGGGAAAAAGCCTCGTTGAAATAATCCATGATTCCTCCGGAACCTGGATAACGGGAACCCAGCTTGGCGTAAGTGTAACCGGAAAGGAGGGCCGCGACGCCTCCCAGCAGGAAGGACCAGTACACGTTTTTGCCCGCCATCAGGGTCGCCTGACCCATGAGGGCGAAAATTCCCGCTCCCACCATGGAACCTATTCCCAATGCAATCACGCTCCACAGGGATAAATATTCTTTTGGAGCCTTCCCGTGCATAAGGGAATTAGAGAGCTTACAGGGAAGGAACGTTGACCTTTCCATACGAGATGACACGTCCTGCCGGTCCGGAACGCCCCGCAGCGTCATCATGACTATGCAGGCACGGCTTTCCCCTTGAACCGTCCGCAGGCGGCATGTAGGGTACGGCTGATGATCAAAACCGCCATCTTTGATTTTGATGGAACGCTTGCGGATACCATACCCCTGTGCCGGGAAGCCTTCCGCCGCGCCGTCCGGGAGCTGGACGGCAGAACGTTGACGGATGAGGAGATCGAACGCCAGTTCGGGCCGGACGACCTGGGCGTCATCCAAAGGCTGCTTCCCGGAAAGCCGGAACTGCATGAAAAAGGCAGGGAACTGTTCATCCGCCATTACCGTGAGCTGCATCCGGAACTGGCGCCCTCCCCCTTCCCCGGAACGGCCGAAATGCTGCGCGGCCTGCGCAGCCGCGGCGTCCGGCTGGCCATGGTCACCGGCAAACGCCTGGAAAGCGCGGAGATTTCCCTTCAATTTTTCCATCTGACCGAGTTCTTCCCCATTCTGGAAACGGGCTCCCCGGAGGGCGGAGTGAAGCCGGACCGCATCAGGCGGGCGCTGAACCGCCTGGACTCTTCCGCCGGGGAAGCCATCTACATCGGGGACTCTCCTGCGGACGTGGACGCATGCCGCGCCGTTCCCATCCGCATTCTTGCCGCAGGATGGGCCGCGGAAGCGGATGTAAAGGGCCTCGAAGAACGGAGGCCTGACTACCTCCTGACCCGCTTTGAAGACCTGGACCGCTTTTTCCGGGAACATGATGGGAATGAGGGCCTTTAATATTGCAATCCCGCAGGAAATCGGACACCATTGCTCACCCCGTTAATACCAATCCTTCCATGACTCCCCAGAAAGAATCCGGAAAAGAGGGCCTGAAAATCCTGCTCATGCTCGCCAGCGTTATCGTCATCACGGCCGGGCTGCAGGCGGGGAAGCCGGTGCTGCTCCCCATCGTCCTGTCCGGCTTTCTGGCGATCGTCAGCTACCCGCTTACCACTTTTTTCAAGGGCCGTCTCCGTTTTCCGCACTGGCTGGCGGTAACCTTCACGGTGATCATGGACTTCGGCATTCTGGTGGGCCTGGCCTATCTGGCCCAGTACCTGGGGCAGGACCTGGCCCGGACGGTCACGGTCAAATACCAGCCCCTGATGATGGAGAAAATTCACGAACTCCGCGCCTTCCTCATTGAACGGGACTGGAACAACCTGGCGGACCAGATGCTTCAGGAACTCCCGGACCTGCTCAACGGGCAGCGCATCGTGGCGTTCTCCACGGGGGTGATGGGGCAGCTCGCCTCCATGCTGACCTTCACCACGCTGATTCTGATCCTGATGACCTTCTTCCTGGGGGAAGCTCCCCGCTTCCGGATGAACATCAACAAACTGGGCAACAACAGCGACACGGGCATCCGCAAATTTTCCAAAGCCCTGGCCGGAGTCCAGAAATACCTGATTATCAAAACCTTCATCAGCGCGGCAACGGGGCTGCTGGCCTTCCTGCTCTGCTACTACATGAAGGTGGACTTCCCGCTGCTGTGGGGCATCGTGGCCTTCGCTCTCAACTTCATCCCCACCTTCGGCTCCATCATCGCGGCCATCCCCCCCACCCTGCTCGCCATGCTCCTGATCAGCCCCACCGCGGGCATCATCGTAGCCGGCGGCTACCTGGTGATCAACACGGTGCTGGGGAGCTGCCTGGAACCCATGCTGCTGGGCCGCCAGTTCGGCATCGTGACCAGCATGGTCCTGCTCTCCGTCATCTTCTGGGGCTGGGTATGGGGCCCCATCGGCATGCTGCTGGCCGTCCCGATCACCATGCTGATCAAGCTCGGGCTGGAAAGCTCCAAGGATCTCGCTTGGATCGCCCAGCTGATCGACAACCCCCCCACGCCCAGATTCCCGCTCCCTCCTCTCCATTCCGGGAAAACCAACGAAAGCACAACCAAGGAATAATCCATGCATTCATTCGCATACAAAAACGGCACGCTCTACTGTGAAAACGTCAACCTCCAGGAACTGGCGGACAAGGAAGGCACTCCACTGTACGTTTACAGCAAGCAGACCATTCTGAACCATTTCCACCGCCTCAGGGAAGCTCTGGCGCCCCTTAACGCGGAAGTGGCCTACGCCGTCAAGGCCAGCTCCAACATCGCCATCCTGAACCTCATGGCCCGCAATGGCGCGGGGTTCGACATCGTTTCCGGCGGCGAGCTCTTCCGCGTCCTCAAGGCCGGGGGAGACCCTTCCAAATGCACCTATGCCGGCGTGGGAAAAACAGAGCCGGAAATCCGCTACGCCCTGGAACAGGGCATTTACTGCTTCAATGTGGAATCGGAGGCGGAACTGCGCGCCATTGACGCCATCGCCGCGTCCATGGGAGTGAAGGCCCCGGTAGCCGTGCGCGTCAATCCCAATGTGGAGGCGGGAACGCACAAATACATCACCACCGGGAAGGCTGAAAACAAATTCGGCGTAGACTTTGAACTCATTGAGCCTCTCTACGAGATGGCGGCCCGCGAACTTCCGAACCTCCATCTGAAGGGCCTGCAGATGCACATCGGCTCCCAGCTCACCCAGGCGAAGCCGTTCCTGGAAGCCGTCAGGAAAGTAGCTCCGCTGGCCGCCGCGCTGAAAGAAAAGCACGGCATTGAATTCTTCTCCATCGGCGGAGGCATTGGCATCGTTTACCAGGATACGCTGGATTCCGGCGTCAAGGAATGGTGGAATGAAGACTGCGCCCAGCTCACGCTGAGCACTTACGCCCAGGCCGTCGTTCCAACTCTCCAGCCTCTGGGCCTGCATATCATCGTGGAACCGGGACGCCTCATCGTGGGAAATGCGGGCGCGCTCATCACCCGCTGCCTGTATGAAAAAACCGGAAAGGCCAAAACCTTTAAAATCGTGGATGCGGGCATGAACGACCTCATTCGCCCCGCCCTCTACCAGGGTTATCATGAAATCATCCCGGTCCGGGAACACCTCTCCGAATCCTGCATTACCACGGACGTCGTGGGCCCCATCTGCGAATCCGGGGACTTCCTGGCCCAGAACAGGGACATGACGGACGTGCGCCAGGGAGAACTCCTGGCCGTGCTGTCCGCCGGCGCCTACGGTTTTTCCATGTCCTCCAACTACAATTCCCGCCCCATGGCGGAAGAAGTGCTGGTGGACGGAAACCAGTGGAACGTCATCCGCAGCCGCCAGACCTGGGAAGACCTCATCCGGGGGGAATCCATTCCGGAATAGCCTTCCCCATTTCATCTTTCCCCACTTTCAAAAGGGGCGTCCCGCGAAGGTAAAAACCGGAGGAGGGACGTCCCTTTCTTATTATTCCATGTTGACGGAAAAAATCATTTTCCCTTTCCCCCCACGTTGTCGCTTCACTTTCATCCTTCCGGCGGCAGTGCCGCCTTCAGTGATACTGGTCACGGTTCCATGCCTATCATTGACCCGCCAGGGGAACATGACGGCATAGAAAAGCCTTCAACTCGCCGCGAGACGAGAAAAAACGATATTTTCCCGCCTCCCCAGCCGTATACTGGAAATGAAATACCACCTGCGGGCAGCATGCGGCGTCATTCTGGGAGCAATCGCCTGCGTGCAAGGTTTTGGAGCTACAGCCCATCATGACAGCTGCATCCAGGAAGGCTGGAAAAAGGAAATTCCCCAGCCGGTTTACCCTGACAAAGACCTCGTGGAACTTTACCATAAAACATGGGAAATCGCGGCCGGACGGGTAAGAAAAGGCCCTGAGGGCCTTCCCGGGTCGCCCTACATGGATGAAAACTGCTACGAAAACCAAATCTGGATTTGGGATACCTGCTTCATGGTGCTCTTCGCCAAGTATGCGCCGAATTCATTCCCCGGAGAGGGAAGCATGGACAACCTGTACAAGCCCATCTGGGATAAGGAAAAAACTCCTCTCCGCATTCACTTTGTTGACAACCCTCCGTTATTCGCATGGGTTGAAAAGGAATATTACGACTTTACCGGAAACAAAAACCGCCTTCATGAAATCCTGAATCGGAAACAGTACCTCCAAAAACATTTTGACTGGTTTGCGCATGCCAAAGCGGGGGAACGTTTCGAATGCTCCCCCCAGAACATCCACCTGAACGCCATCGGTGAAGATGGTTTTACATGGACGGGGCGCGCCAGCGGCATGGACAACACGCCCAGAGGCCGGGACGCTGGCGGCTACAATAAAATTTTATGGATTGACGCCATTTCCCAGCAAGCCCTGAGCGCACGCTGCATCGCCCAAATGGAAGAGCTGCTGGGCAATACAGACGCAGCCGTAAAATGGAAAACCATTTACGGCAGGCTGAAAGACAAAATAAACGAATTGTACTGGGATGAGCAGGACGGATTCTACTATGATGTGGCGATAGAAAACAAGCAGCCCTGCCGCATCAGGACAATGGCATCCTATTGGCCTCTTTTAGCCGGAATCGCCTCGCCGGCCCAGGCGGAAAGGATGGTAAAATACCTTCTGGACCCGCAGGAATTCGGAGGAAGCTACCCGACGCCCACCCTTTCCCGCAGGGATAAGGATTACCACGGCCAAACCGGGGATTACTGGCGCGGCGGCATCTGGCTGCCCACCACGTACATGACCGTCAAGGCGCTGGAAGAATACGGCTAACATGAGGGAGCCGCCACGATCGCTGAAAAAAAGTGAAGATTT
>OGQK01000251.1_pt1 | contig 36041 bp, 28 predicted proteins | sample 1553221 | NCBI WGS metagenome assembly OGQK01 (sample SAMEA2579996, study PRJEB22360) | human gut metagenome | biome: human gut; feature: human-associated habitat; material: faeces | place: Denmark | collected 2008/2010 | reverse complement strand
GGCGATCAGCTTCCGGTCCTCCTTCGTCAGCCAGGGTTCGTTCACTTCATAAGCGTTGCCCCGGTCGTCCTTCCCGTGCTTCAGGTAATGGCGGTAGGCGGCCACGAAAAACGCCAGGCGTTCCAGATCGGCTCCGTCCCGGATCATCTTCGTTAAAACGGGCATCACATACACGGGAATCTTGGAAACGCCGTCAAAGCACAAGCGGCTGATCTGGTCGCTCACCGCCTTATTGCTGAAGCGCTCCAGCAGGGTCTTCTTGTACAGCTCCAAATCTGTGTTTCCCGGGGGCGGAACGTAGGGGCCCGCGTCCCGGTCCATGAAAAGGCGCAGGTAGCGGGCGAACCGCTCATCCCCTACCGCCTCGTCCACCCGGCGGTACCCGGCCAGAAAGGCGGGGTAGGACAGCAGGGAGTGGGAAGCGTTCAGCAGGCTGAGCTTCATATTCTCATAAGCGGAAACGTCGTCCGTAAACTCCACGCCCACGGTTTCCCAGTCAGGGCGCCCGGCAATGAAATCATCCTCAATCACCCACTGGATGAAATCCTCCGAATAAACGGGGGCGGCGTCTTCCACGCCGCTCTGCACGTCCAGCCGTTTGACGTCGTCCGGCGTGACGGCGGGCGTGATGCGGTCCACCATGCTGTTGGGGAACGTCACGTTCTTCTTCACCCACTGCGCCAGTCCGGGGTCCTGGGCTCCGATAAAGGAAGCGAACGCCTTCCGGGCCGTGTCCCCGTTGTGCTGGAGGTTGTCGCAGGATAAAACGGTTACGGGCCCTGCGCCGTTCTGGCTTCTCTTCCTCAATCCGGCGGCCATGAACCCGAAAACCGTCCGGGGATGGCCGGGGTGTTCCAGGTCATGTTTCACGTCCTTGCTGCTGAGCGTGAACTCACCGGTTTCCTTATCCAGATTGTATCCCCCTTCCGTAATGGTCAGGGTGATGATTTTAGTCCGGGGATCGGCAATCCTGTCGATAACCTTTTCGGGGTCCTTCGGCCCCCACGCCAAATCCACTAGGGAGCCTATCTCATAAAACTCGTCCTTGCCGTCGCGGCCGCAGACCGTCAGCGTGTAAAGGCCGTCCTGGCTCTTCAGCGCCTTGTAAAGGGGCTCGTCCTGCGGCAGCAGCGCCACTCCGGAAATTCCCCATTCGTCACGGCCGCCCATGCCCAGAAGCTGGTTCGTGTAAAACTCTTCATGCGCGCGATGGAAATTGCCCACTCCTATATGGACTATCCCCGGCTGAATGGTTGTCCTGTCATAGGGGACGGGAGCCCCCGGAATCTTCGCCTTGCCCTGTCGTTTCAGTTCCTTCTTCATCATCTTGAAATGAGGTATGGTATTTGCAGTCTCATTCTAATGGGCATTTCCGGAGAGTAGGATGTTAGGGATATGCCAGACTTTTTCCCTGTCCGGCGGGTGCGTCAAGCTCCGCAGGAGACCGTTCACGGAAAAAATCCTGGATTTTTTTACGGGAACGGTCTCCACAGGGCACGAAGGAACACTGGAAATGAGCCCTTTCCGGCATGACTGGAATGAAACTCTTTTTCCTTTCCGTGCACAGGCGCCGCATTCTATGCTTTACTATCTCTTCCGGCTTTCCTTTATGCCGGAAGGACCACCTTCAACATTTGGAAAAGCATGCATGACGTCGTAGCTCTCGGAGAACTGCTGGTGGACTTCACCCCCTGCGGAGTGAGCGCCCAGGAACTGCCCGTTTACCAGGCCAATCCGGGGGGAGCCCCCTGCAATGTCCTCTCCATGCTGTCCCGGCTGGGGCGCAGAACCGCCTTCATCGGCAAGGTGGGGCATGACATGTTCGGGAAAATGCTCCGGCGCACGCTTCAGGAGGAAGGCATTGACGATTCGGGGCTGGTCTCTTCCCGGGAAGTCAACACCACCCTGGCCTTCGTCCAGATTGACGAACATGGCGACCGTGATTTTTCCTTCTACCGCAATCCCGGCGCGGACATGAAACTGACCTCAGGGGAGGTGGACATGGCGCTGGTGGAAAACACGCGCGTATTCCACTTCGGGACCATCTCCATGACGCACGACGACGTGCGGCGCGCCACCAGGCACGCCGTCAGCCGTGCGCGGGAGAAGGGGGCCCTCGTCTCCTTTGACCCCAACCTTCGGCCTCCCCTCTGGCCCAGCCTGGAACTGGCTCGGGAGCAAATGCTCTACGGCTGCGGGGCGTGCAGCGTCATGAAAATAGAAATGGAGGAACTTCTCTTCCTCACCGGATGCTCTTCCATGAAGGAAGGGCTGGATGCCCTGAAAAGGGAATTCGGAAATCTCCGCCTCATCCTCGTGACGGGTGGCAGGGAAGGAAGCTGGGCTTCCTATGGAGACACGCTGGTTTACCAGCCTACGTTCCTGAAGGTCAACACTATTGACACGACGGGAGCCGGAGACGCCTTTTTTGGTTCCTGCCTGGACTGGATTCTGGAAACGGGGCTGGAAAACCTGACGGAAGGACAGTTGGCGGACATGCTTTTATTCGCCAACGCCGCCGCTTCCATCGTGACGACGCGCAAGGGAGCCATCCGCTCCATGCCGAACCGCGAGGAAGTCCTGGTCCTGATGGCAGGGGGCGTTTGAAGGGCGTATTAAATACACAACTTCCCTCATTGGTTTTTGCCTGAACTATTTCCAACAAGTAAACAAAAGGGAGGACCTTTCATTCCTTGCAGTACATTCCCGTTTCGTGTTGGTAAAAGTTGTATAAATGTATTGCGGTTTGTCTTGCCGTTGTCGATAAACAAAAACCGCAAGCGCTTATGAACAGCAACTTGCGGTATAAAAGGGATGGTGCTCGAGAGGGGACTCGAACCCCTACGTCTTATCGACACTAGATCCTTAGTCTAGCGCGTCTACCAATTCCGCCACCCGAGCATGGGTGCCTTAAGGCGGGGAGTTTTTAGCGCAGGGGAACGAAGATATCAAGCTTTTTCTTCTTTTTTATCCTTCCGATTCCGTTTTTTGAAGGGGGATTTTCTTAGCGGACCGGGAGGGAGGCAGCCACGGGCATGATGGCCGGCCGCAGGGTGACGGCCTTGGTGTCATATTTTTCCGAGGGTTTGAAGAGCCAGCCGGGATCGGTGCTGACCGCTTCAAACCTGGTCGGCTTGAAGATGGGCAGCCTCAGGTTGGAGTTGGGCTCGTAACCGTATTTGCCCGTGTATTTGCCGTACACCCTGTATTCATAGTTGTTGTCATAGGCGTAGCGCGGGCTCCCGGCGTATTCCGGCAGGCGGTCCGGGGTCCGGCAGGAGCTTTCATCCATGATGACGAGCTGGGCCGTTCTCCAGGTCTGGCCCGGCTGGCGCAAGTACCCCCAGAAACGCGTTGCCGGCACATGGTAGCGGCGGCCGACGAAGTAGTTGCCCCTGGGTTCGCGGGCGATTTCCGCATTGCGGGCGTTGATGCCGGCGATGTCTTTTTCCAGGGAGTTGCACTGGGTCAATGCGGGAAGGAGGACGGCCCCCAGCAGGGGAAGCAGGAGTTTGTTCATGGCTGTGATAGTGTTTTTTTCTTGTTTAAGAGCGTTTGAATGGCGGCGGGAGCCGCAAAGAAGCCGAAGGGGGCCGGGGTGTGGGTGGTGGAGCCGAATCCGGCGTCACAGCCCATTTTTCCCTGAAATTCCGGGTCACGCGTGCAGGAGGTTTCTCCGTTACAGGTGGGGTAGACGGGCGTTTCCTGGGAGAAGACGCAGGGGATTTTCAGTTTGCGGGCTTTTTCCCCCAGCGGGAGGCCGTAGTCTTTTTTGAGCTTGTAGCGCAGGCTGGAGAGCAGGGGGTCTCCCTTGGTGCGGGAGAGGTCGCCTATTTCTATTTTGGCGGGGTTGATGCGTCCTCCCGCGCCGCCGCAGGTAACCAGCGGCTGTTTGCTGCGGTAGCAGGAGGCGATAAGATGGGCCTTGGGAACCAGGGAGTCAATGGCGTCAATGATGACGTCCGGTTTCGCGTCCAGCAGTTTTTCCGCATTGGAGGCCGTGTAGAAGCTGTTGAGGGAGATGATTTCCGCCTCCGGGTTGATTTGCCGGAGGCGCGCGGCCATGGCTTCCGTCTTGGATTGGCCGATCGTGGTTTCCAGAGCGTGGATTTGCCGGTTGGTGTTGGTGATGCAGAGGTCGTCCAGGTCCATCAGGATGATGGCGCCGACGCCCGACCGCGCCAGGGCTTCCGCCGCCCAGGAACCCACGCCGCCAATGCCGACGACGGCCATGCGGGAGTTCCTGAGGATGTCCAGCCCGCTCCTTCCATACAGGCGACCTATGCCGCCGAATCTGGCTTCATAGTTCATGGCTGCGTGTTTGAACCGGAGTGGGGGATTAAGGAGAACACGGGTGCCAGAGGGCCTTTCCGTTTTTCCATCTTGAAGATGTGGTAGCGGGGGGAAGCCGTTTGTTCCGGGCGGCAGGAGGCGGGAAGGACTGCGCCCCGGTTCCAGCAGATGAGGCAGGTGTTTCCATGCACTGCAATCAGCATGTCCCATCCACCCCCGTTTTGCTGGGGGATGCCGTCTTTTTTATCCTGGTAGCGTACGATGCCGTCCCACCGAACGGTAAAGAGGACCACGCGTCCGCAGGAGGGCATGGCGATGGCAGCCGTATTTCTGCATGCTACGGCCAGTTTTCCGTTGTTCCAGGAGAGGGTGACGGGCTGCCGGCTGCCCCGCTTTTCCGTGAGGGTGAGCGAGGGATGCTGCCGGAGCAGGCTGTACTGGAGCGCCGGCTGTCCGTCCGGTGTGAGGAAGCAGGATGCGGGAAGCCGATGCCAGCCTTCTCTGTGGGCCATGTTTTGATGGTCCCTCACGGCGTTCCCGTTGTGTCCGGAACATCCGCAGAGCACCGTCAACAGGCATGATAAGAGGAAGGCGGTGACAGTCTGCATGGTCAGGAGGCCGGTTTTTCCACGATTCTGCTGATGCGGGCGATGTTGAGGGCCCTTCCGGTGGCTTCATCCACCTGCACGACGGCTCCGCAGAGGCGCACGGGCCAGTTGGCCACGGGGAATTTGGCCGGCATGGAGGTGCGGAAGCGTTGGATAATGGGTTCCCGTTCCCGGCCCAGCACTCCGACGGCGGGGCCGCACATGCCGGCGTCCGTCAGGTAGGCGGTGCCGTGTTCCAGAATGGTTTCATCCGCCGTCTGCACATGGGTGTGCGTTCCGATGACGGCGGAGACCAGGCCGTCCAGATTATAGCCGGTAGAGATTTTTTCACTGGTAGTTTCCGCGTGCATGTCCACAAAGATGACCTGCACGCCTTCTTCCTCCCTGAGTCTTTTGGCTTCCGCTTCCGAGATGAGGAAGGGGTTTTCAAGCGGCGGCTGGATGAAGGAGCGGCCCTGCACCTGCATGGCGGCTATTTTTCCCCTGGGCGTTTCCACCACCACGCTTCCGTGTCCCGGTGTCCCCTGCGGGTAGTTGACGGGGCGCAGCACGCGCGGTTCGGAATCCAGCCACGGAGCCAGTTCCGCCTGGTCCCAGACGTGGTCCCCCGTCGTGATGACATCCACTCCCGCATGCAGCAGTTCCTGCGCCAGACGGGGCGTAATGCCGCGCCCTGCGGCTGCGTTTTCACCGTTGACGATGACGAAGTCCGCCCCATGCTCCTTTTTGAGTTCCGGCAGCATGTGCTTCACGGCGGTGCGGCCAGGTTCGCCGACCACATCGCCTATAAAGAGTATGGTAATCATGAAATGGGACGGGACTGGTGCGGATGGCGGTTTTTACTGCTCTTCCTTGGTGACGGGAACCACCAGCACGGGCACGGGGGATTTCCGCATGACGGAGCTGGCTACGCTGCCCAGAAAGACGGTGGAAAGGAAGCCGTGGTTGTGCTTGCCCACCACGATCATGTCAATGTGGTGTTTTTCAGCATAGTTGATGACCGCCTCGCTGATTTCAAATTCGTCTTCCACAGACTGGATGATGGTGGCGTCCGTCAGACGGGAGAGTTTTTCCGCCGTTTTTTGCAGATGGTTTTTGGCGATGGAGATGACTTCGTTTTCCTCCGTCTGGTCCATCACGGGAACGGGCACTTCATCCGGCAGCACGCCGGAGACTTCATAACAGATGCTGGGTTCCACAATGTGGAGCAGATGGATGATGCTGTCGTTGGGACAAGCCAGTTTGCCGATCTGATGGATGACGGCGTCCGTGGCGTTGGAGAAATCAATGGCTACCAGAATATTCTTCATATCTTTCTGTATAACATTCCGTGCTTTTCCATGCCACTAAAAAACGTGTGCTGTCCCCGGTTCTCCGGCATTCCGTTCCCGGTTCAGATCAGGCCCACGGCCCGGCGCACCCTGTCCAGCACCACGGAGGCTGTTTCCCGCGCCTTGCGGGCCCCTTCTTCCAGCGTCCGGTGCACATAGTCCTGGTTGGCTTCCAGTTCCGCCCTGCGTTCGCGCGCGGGACGGAAGTATTCCCAGTAGGCGTCAAAGAGGCGTTTTTTGAAGTCGCCATAGCCGCAGCCCCCGTTTTTGAAGTCGCGCACCATGTCTTCATAGCCTTCCGCAGAGGCGAAGAGCTTGTAGAGCTGCAGGATGACGGAGCCTTCCGTGGGCTTGGGGTCTTCCACGGGGGTGGAGTCCGTGGGGATTTTCATGATGAGCTTGCGGACGGCTTTTTCCTCGCCGAAGATGGGGAGCGTGTTGTTGTAGCTTTTGCTCATTTTCTGTCCGTCCAGCCCCGGCACGATGGCCGTGCTTTCCGCAATGAGCGCATCCGGCAGCTTGCAGGTGCCTTCGCCGAATTGTTCGTTCATTTTGCCTGCCAGGTCGCGGGTGACTTCCAGATGCTGTTTCTGGTCCTTGCCTACGGGCACCAGGTCGGAGTCATACATCAGGATGTCCGCCGCCATGAGGACGGGGTAGGTGAAGAGGGCGTTGCTGGGAGAGAAGCCCTTGGCAATCTTGTCCTTGTAGGAGTGGCAGCGTTCCAGCAAGCCCACCGGGCAGACGGTGCTGAGTATCCAGGCCATTTCATTGACTTCCGGCACGGCTGACTGGCGGAAGAAGACGCATTTTCCAGGGTCCAGGCCCACGGCCAGAAAGTCCGTCGCTAGGTTTTTGCAGTTTTCCCGGAGGGTTTCCGCGTCGTGAACGGTGCTCATGGCGTGGTAGTCCGCCAGAAAGTAGTAGGATTCTCCGCGTTCCTGCATGCGGACGGCTGGTTCCATGGCTCCGAAGTAGTTGCCGACGTGCAGCTTGCCGCTAGGTTGAAGTCCTGTGATGATACGCATTGCGGGCGGAATTGTGCCTGTTCGCGCCCGGCAAGTCAAGAAAGGGGAGAGTCAAAGACTGCCGGAACGGCTGGCGGGGGAGACGGTTTTTTCTGGCACGTATCGCCCTCATGGGGCGCGTTTTTCCCCCTCAATTTCCAGAGTCCGGATTGTGTGTGCTTTTTCCGGTTTTTCCGTTGCCGGGTTCGGGAGGGGAGGAGAGCAGAAGCCAGAGCCGTTCCTCCGCTTCCCGTTTCCATCCCGGCAGATGGGAACGGTACTGGTTATAGTCCGTCCGTTTCATTGCCAGATAGGTTGTTCCGTTTTCCGGAGGCGGTATTCCCGGTTCCAGGCGCTGCACTTTTCCGGATGAGTAGAATTGGGCGGAATAGGGGGGGCGCACGTTGTCCCAATAGTATAAGGGAGAGCTTCCGTCCCAGGCCTGGAGAAGCTGTTTTTGGCAGCGGTATTCAAGTTGGCCAAATCCGTTCCCCAGGAGGAAAACGGCCATGATGGCAAACATGGAGGCAGGGAGGAAGATGAGGTTTTTGATTCCCGGATGGCGGTTGTCCCATTGCCAGAGGCCCCGCACGGTCAGGATGCACCAGGCCGGGATGCCGGGTAGCACGTAGGCCGGAAGGATGTTGCGGGCCAGCGTGAAGAAGAGCAGGGGACTGAGCGCCCAGAGCCACAGGAAGGAGCTTTCTCCCGGGAAGATGGCTTCTCCGGATGCTGTGGGGGATTTTTTCATCCGGAGGAAGGGAAGGAGAATGGTCCAGGGCAGGAACATGGTCAGCCCGTAGAGCCAGATGGTTCCGGGGGGAGAGGCGTGCCCGGAGCCGTACAGGTCTCCCTGCCATCCTTTGACTGTAAAGCGCTGGAAGTGTTCTCCCACAATGAAGTAGTGAAGGAAGCCGGGCGTTTCCCGTTCCGCCAGCAGGTACCAGGGAAGGCTCAGCGCCAGCATCAGCATGGTGCCCCGCATCCACGGGAGCCGGTTCCAGACGTTTTTCCATTCCCGGTTCCACAAGGTCCAGAGAGTGATGGGGAATCCTGCAAGGACGAGGGCAAGAGGCCCCTTGCTCATCAGTCCCACGGCCAATCCGGCAAAGAAGAGGTATTTCCACCATGTACGGGCGGAGGGTTGGGTCACCGCTTTCCAGAAGGAGACCATGGCGAGCATGATGCCCAGGGCCAGGAATTCATCCGTCATGACGGCTCCGGAGGCGACAAAGCCTATGCCGGATGCGGCAAGGACCAGGAAGCACGCCGCCGCCTTTTGACGGGATTGCGAGCGGAACGGCCATGCTAGGAACAGAAGGCCCATGGACAGGGAGGCCAGGAACGGAGCCAGACGCGCGCTCCATTCGTTAATGCCTCCCAGTTTCATGGTGACAGCGCTTGCCCAGAAGGAGAGGGGCGGCTTGCCCCAGAATGGGATGCCATAGTCAAACTGGGGGACGAGCCAATGGTTTGTTTCCAGCATTTTACGGGCCATTTCGGCATAGCGTGCTTCCGTCGTGTCCATGAGGGGATAGGCTCCCATGCTGATGAGGCGGAGGAGAAGCACCGCCGCCAGGAATAGAAGAAGCCAGAGGGCGAAGTCGGAACGGAGGTGGAGCGTTTTTTTCATGCGCCGGAGGATTCTGCGCGCCAGGGAAGACAGGCGGCAGGCCGCGGGCATGAACCGTTCCGGAATGTATTCCGCCAGCAGAATGAGGAGAATGATCCCTCCCGTGATGAGTACGGGGATTCCAAAGATGGAAGGCAGATGAGGGAGAGTGGTGACGGCAAACAGATCTCCAAAGAAGGTGAAAAGGCCATCTCTGCCTATTTCTTCATTTTCCCCAGTGTAGGGTGGCGGCGGCCCGCTGCTTCCCCACGAAAGGACAAAGGCCATGGCATATGCAAGGATGGGGACGGCTGCGCGGACCGGAGTGGAAGGGGCTGTCCGTAGGGGAACAAGTTTTTTAAAAAAGAGGATCACCGTTCCTGTGGAAACCGCCAGAATACCAAACAGCACGGGAAGAACGGGGATGGACGCCGCAATTTGGTTCCAGGCATATTTAGGAGATTGCAGGAATTGCCGCGAGTAAAAGGAGAAGTGGTCTCTGCTCAGAATTTCCGCTGTTTCTTCACAGCAGTTCAGCAGGCAGAAGAGCGCAAAGAGAGCTGTGGTGACCACATGATCCGTCCTGCTGCCATGGAATGTCCTGGGGAGAGCCGCCAGGTACAGCAGGTAGGGGATGATGAGATAGAGGAAGGAGGAACAGGTTTCCACCAGCAGGTTGCCCAGAAGCCGGAGGAGTGCCGCCGAGCTCCAGTCCGTTCCCGTTTGCTGCAGAAAGGCCAGGATGGCTACTTCAACGAGTTCATAGATAAGATAGACAATCAGGAAAGGAGCCAGGCGGCGCGCATAGTAATTGTTTTTCAGGGAGAGAAAAGCAGTCATGAAGGTATAAAGACGACTTTGGGAGGAGCTCGGCTACAGGGAACAACGGCATCAATTTCCCTTCAAAGGAGGGGGATGGAGTCGTTCAGCAGTTTGTTCCTTCTTTTTCATGAAGCGTCCGGAAAGGTTTAGTGAACGTGAAAAGAAGGACAGGCGGGAGTTTATTCTTCCAGCGCTTCCAGCGCTTCCAGCACGTTGTGCACGCCGTCCGCAAAGCTTGGGTAGAGCGGTTCCCAGCCCAGGGCCAGAAGGCGGGAGCAGGAGATTCTCTGGCTGGAAAAGCCGCGGCGCGCTTCCGCCGGGAGCGGTTCGGGCTGTGGCGCGGGCATGCCCAGCAGCCCGGAGAGGTAGGAGTAGATTTCTCCCAGCTGCATGGGGGTGCGGTCCGTCAGGTTGTAGATGCCGGCGGGCGGTTCCCGGAGCGTGCAGAGCAGGTGCAGGGCGGCCACGGCGTCATCCCGGTGGATGTAGTTGATCCACCTGTCCATGTCTCCGGGGAGGGCCGCGCCCTTCTTGCAGTATTGGGAGACGAGCACGCAGCGGTCCGGCCCGTAGAGAGCGCCCAGTCGGACGACGGTGCCCCCCGCGGCCAGAACCGCCTGTTCCGCCTGAATGAGGAGGCCGCTTTTTCCGGAGGAGGGGTAGACGTTGTGTTCTTCCGTGATCCAGCGTCCGTCCGTGATGCCATAGACGGAGGTGCTGGAGCAAAAGATGAGCGGGATTCCGGGGAAGGCTTCCAGCGTGTTCCGCGTTCCGCGGATGTAAAGTCTGCGGTAGGCTTCCTCTCCCCCTCCCCGCGTGCTGGCACACATGACGATGATGTGGGGGGAGGGGATGCGGGCGGCCAGGCTGCGCATGGAGGCGCCGTCCGTGACGTCCGCCTCATAAATGGCTTTCTGTGCGTCAATGTCCGCCGTAAGGGCCGTGTGACCGGCTTTCCGCAGGCTTTCCGCCAGGGCTTTCCCCAGGTAGCCCGTCCCCAGAATGAGGACAGCGCGGGGTTCTGTACACAGGAGGCTGGTCATGAGTCTTTGCGGAGGTGCTTGAGTTCCAACAGTGTTTCAGCGCGGGAGACGTCTTCCGGCCAGGTGATTTTGGGATTTGGCTCATGGTTGTGCACCAGCCGCGTGGGGTGGCCGATGAGCTGCAGGGCGGTTACTTCATCCGTCACCTGTATGTTCCGTTCCGTGACTTCCACATACGCGTCCAGCAGGAGGGGGTATTGAAAGACCTGCGGGGTTTCCATGCACCACAGGCCGTCCCGGTCCACTTGCTCCGGGAGGGTGAAGCGTTCTTCGTCCGCGCGCTTCAAGGTGTCCGTCACGGGATGCGCGGAAGCAGCCGCTCCGCATTCCCTGGCAGTCTGGATGCAGCGGGAGATTTGCTCCACCGTGATGAGGGGGCGCGCTCCGTCGTGCACGGCCACGAGTTCCGGCGTGTAGAGCAGGGCTGCCAGGCCGTTCTGTACGGATTCATGCCGTTCCTCTCCTCCATCCACGCGGGTGACGGGTATTTCCGTCTCCAGGTCCGCAGCATCAATGGCGCGGAAGCGCTCTTCCGGGCAGACGACCACGATTTCCGTAATTTCCCGGCAGTTGGCAAAGGCCCGGATGCTGCGTTCCAGCACCTTGACTCCGTGCAGGGGGGCCAGCAGCTTGTCAAATCCGGCGCGCCGGGAGGACCCGGCCGCTACAATGATGGCGGCGCAGCATTTCATGATAGTCTGGCTGACACCATGCGGGCCAGTTCCTTGCCGTTGGCCCTGCCGGCGGTGCGTTCCTGCATGAGTTTCATGACCTGCCCCATGTCTTTTTTGGTGGAGGCTCCCGTTTCCTTCAGGACGGCTTCCAGCATGGCCTCCGTTTCCTCAGCGGTGAGTTCAGCAGGCATGAATTGCTTGAGGACGGCGATTTCCGCTTCTTCCTTGTCAGCCAGTTCCGGGCGTCCGGCGGAGCGGAATTGTTCCGTAGAGTCTTCACGCTGCTTGATTTGCTTGCGGACCACGGCCAGTTCTTCCGATTCCTCCAGCTGGGCGCCCAGGTCTCCCTTGGCGATGGCCGTGTTCGTCAGCGCCGTCTTGAGGGCGCGCAGCGTGTTGAGGGTGACGGAGTCTTTTGCTCTCATGGCGGTTTTCATCCCTTCCATGATTTGGTCTGAAATCTTGCTCATATCCCCATTAACTAAGCGCATCCCCAGGTGTACTTCAAGCCGTAAATTGAAAAAGGCCGCCAGCGCAGGAAATGCCCGCCGGCGGCCTGGAGAGGGGAGTCAAGGAGCGGAACCTTCCGGTTTATTTTTTTCCGCCGATGGGCATGATGTGGATTTTCTTTTCCGCCATGCCCGGAACCACGATCATGGAGTCATACAGGATGAAGTCCGCCGCGCCTTCAATGGGGCCGGTGGCTACCGGCTCCGGACGCCCCCCTTTTACGTCCAGCCCGCGGTGGTCACCAAGTTTTTTGTCCTTGGACCAGTCGCTGTAGTAAAGGGCGTTGTCACGGTAGACCAGGCCGTCGTATTGCCCCCGTTCCTTGGAGAGTTCCGTGACTTCCCGGGAGACGGGGTTGATGGAGAGCAGTCGGCCGCTGGGCTTGCCTTTTTCATCCGTGGCGTATTCGCAGAGGTAGATGACTTTTCTTTCCGGGTCCCAGGCCAGGCCGTTCGGCTTGTAGATGGGCTGCTTGGTGACCAGCTCCCCGTAGGAACTGGTGTTCGTGTCCACGTAGAAGATCTGGTCGGTATCCGTGGAGGAGACCATGAGCCTGCCGTTGATGAACGCCAGGTCGTTGAGGAATTTCATGCGGGAGGGGGACAGGTCCACATAGCCTTCAATGGTGCCGGTTCTGGCGTCTATCTTGAATACCATGTCCACGTCCGTGCAGTACAGGAAGCCGTCCTTATACAGGAGTCCCTTCGGAGCGTCCAGGGTGTCCACCTCCGTGATTTTTTTCGGCTCCGTGGAGCCATGCGGAATAACGCCCAGATAGCCGTCCTTGTCTTTTTCCGTAGGAGCGAGCTTGGCGCCGATGCAGGTGAAGTAGATGTTGCCCTCCGCGTCCGCGGCCACGCTTTCCGGGTGGCCGTCAATGGCAATGGTGGTTTTTTCCAGCGGAGGCAGCGGCTTGGCCGGTGCCGGCTGTTTTTTGGTTGGAGGAGCTGCCAGCGCGCTGCCAGCCAGGCAGAGAAGGAGTAGTGTTGCTTTCATGGGGTTGTACGGTGTAAAAGGCTTGGAGTTTATGGCACGGAAGCTGGCGAAAAGCAAGCCATAGAAGCTGCCCTGCAGACGCCTTGCCGGGGATGCGCCCCGTTCGCGCAAGCGTGCCGGGGCGCTTTGGGTCAGATGGCTCCTGCGTCCAGATTGTTGGGCTGGGGCATGTTTTCCATGCGGATGGAGCGGTTGACCGCGTTCAGGTAGGCCCGGGCGGAGGCTTCAATGACATCCGTGGAGGCACCCTTGCCCACGATGGGCTTGGGCTGGCCGAAGTCCACGTGCACCGTGACTTCCCCCAGAGCGTCCTTGCCTTCGGAGGCGGCGTTGACGCTGTAGCCTTTCAGCGTGCCTTTGCGCTTGGTGATGCGTTCAATGGCCTTGATGACGGCGTCCACCGCTCCGTTGCCCGTGGAGCTGTCTTCAAATTTTTTACCTTCCTTGAGCAGCCCTACCGTAGCCGTGGGCCGGGCGTGGCTGCCTGCCACGAATTGCAGGAAGTCCAGCTCCCACAGGCCGGAGGAATCGTCCACAATGGCGGAGAGGTCGTCGTCATAAACGAATTTTTTGGAGTCGCCCACTTTCTTGAAGCGTTCAAAGACGGTGTTTACTTCCTCTTCCGTCAGCACATGTCCCAGTTGTTCCAGCCTGGCCTTGACGGCGGCGCGGCCTGAGTGCTTGGTGAGCGGGAGTTCCGTGGCTCCCCAGCCGACCGCCTGCGGGTCCATGACTTCATAGGTTTCCCGGCAGTTGAGGATGCCGTGCTGGTGGATGCCTGAGGAGTGGGCGAAGGCGTTTTCCCCCACAATGGCCTTGGAACGCTGCACCTGCATGCCGCTCATGCGGGCTACAATGCGGGAGGTGCGGACGATTTCCCGCGTGTTGATGTTGTCCGTGACGTCTCCGAACTGTCCCGCGCGGGTGCGCAGCGCCATGATGACTTCTTCCAGCGCCACGTTCCCGGCGCGTTCCCCGATGCCGTTGATGGTGCCTTCCACCTGCCGGGCTCCGGCGCGGACGGCGGCCAGGGAGTTGGCTACGGCCAGCCCCAGGTCGTTGTGGCAGTGCACGGAGATGACGGCCTTGCCGATGTTCGGCACGTTTTCCTTCAGGTGGCGGATGATGCGGTAGAATTCGTCCGGCGTGGTGTAGCCCACGGTGTCCGGAATGTTGACGGTGGTGGCTCCGGCGTCAATGACGGTTTCCACCACCTTGGTCAGAAAGTCCAGGTCCGTGCGGGAGGCGTCTTCCGGAGAGAATTCCACGTCCTGCACGAATTGCCTGGCGTAGGAGACGCCTTCCGCGGCCATGCGCAGGATTTCCGTTTCCGCCTTTTTCAGCTTGAACTGCATGTGCAGTTTGCTGGTGGCCAGAAAGATGTGGATGCGGGCGCGGTCCCCCGCGGGTTCCAGGGCCCTGGCGGCCGCTTCAATGTCCGCCTTCACGCAGCGGGCCAGTCCGGCGATGCGGCATTTTTTGATTTCACTGGCGATGGTGTGCACGGCTTCAAAGTCGCCGTCGGAAATGCAGGGGAAGCCGGCTTCAATCACGTCCATGCCCAGCCGTTCCATTTGACGCGCCACTTCCAGCTTTTCGCGTAGGTTCATGGATGCTCCGGGGCATTGTTCTCCATCGCGCAGGGTAGTGTCAAAAAAGTAGATTTGGTCGGACATGAGTTGATAATATTAAGTGCCGCTATAATAATGTTTTGCTCCGGCAACGCAAGCCCTACGCGCTGCATGCCCCAACAGAGGCGCCGGATGGCGGCGCAAGTCCGCTGCGGATGAAGAATGACGGAACCGTTCTTTGCGTAAAAATGGAAAAGCTGTAGGGTGAGAGGGTGAAAATCAGATTTTACCTGAATGACCAGGCGGAGCGCATCATGGCTCTGTGGAGTGAAAGCCGCCGAGAGTACCTGGTGGCGGATTCCGTGCTTGCGGAGGTGGACGCCTGCATTTGCGGGGAAACGGATTCCTGCGGGGAGGAGATGAAGCGCATTGCGGCGTTTCTGGATAATCCCGCCGCCAAGGCCGTGAATCCTGACTGGATGATTGATACCGCGCTTCCCTGTTCCCCCTCCAAGCTGGTGTGCCTGGGCAAGAGCTATGCGGACCATGCGAAGGAGTTTGACGGCGATCCCGTGCAGGAGCCGGCCATTTTCCTGAAGTCCCCTTCCGCCATTACTTCCTGTAGCGATGTCGTTTTATATCCGCCGGGCTGCGACAAGCTGGATTATGAGATTGAACTGGCCGTGGTGATCAAGAATGTGCTGAAGAACGCTCCCCCGGAGGAAGCCGCTCTGGCCATCAGCGGCTATACCCTGATGTGCGATTATTCGGAAAGGGCCAACCAGCTGGAACATGGCGGCCAGTGGACCAAGGGGAAGAGCTACGACAGCTTTGCCCCGATGGGCCCCACTTTTATTTCCGCGGAGGAACTGGGGGACGGCTCCGGTATTACGCTTGAATTGAAGGTGAACGGGGAAGTGCGCCAGAAGGGCAGCACGGACGGCCTGATCTGGCCCGTTCCTCGCCTGATTGCCTATATTTCCCGTTTCATGACCCTGTGGCCGGGGGACGTGGTTTCCACCGGCACTCCGGGAGGCGTGGGCATGGGGATGAATCCTCCGGGTTATTTGAAGCCCGGGGACGTGGTGGAGTGGGGAAGCCCCGCTTTCGGCTATGCCTCCCAGGCTGTGGTGATTGATGACGAGGAGTAGGCCGGGCGTTCAAGCCTTTCAGGGAGTGGAGAAGGGAAAGCCTTCTCCGCGCGTGGACTGCGTTTTCTCCTGTCGCCGGAGCATCCTTTTTCCGGAGGACGGCCCCGCCGATGTGGAGTGGGCAGGAAATACTGGCGGCATCCGGAAGAAAGGCGTCATTTTCTCTTGATTCCTCCGCCATGGTTTAGTGAAGTGGATGCGTGAAAAACGTGGTTTTGTACGTGGTGATGGTGACCGGGCTGACGGCCCTCTTCGTCTGGCTGAAGGGGAGGAACACGGAACGTGTTCCGGCCTCCTCCGCCATGGTGGTGTCTCCGGAGGATGACGCCGTGCACGACGTCGTGCTGGTGGATGTCCGTACCCCGGAGGAATATCGCGCGGGACACAAGGAGGGCGCCTTGAATGTTCCGGTAGATGAGGTGGAGCGGCTGGCTCCTCAACTGCTTCCGGACAAGAATGCCGTAATTCTGCTGTATTGCCGGACGGGGAAGAGGGCGGACAAGGCGATGGAAACCCTCAGGAAAATGGGGTATTCCCATTTGGAGAACCTGCACCGGTTTGAGATGTAGCCCCTGGCCTGTTTTGCCGGTGCAGGGATTCCGGCAGGCATGCGGCCATGACGGTGCCGGTTTGCGGAGCATTGTTTGAGGTAAAGAGCACAGCCCATGGAATCAATCCATGGTTTCCTGTAAATAAATCAAGCTCCGGACGTTTGTAGAAGAACGGTCGGAGCTTGATGAAAATAAGGCAGGGGTTATGCCCGCTTGCGGCGCATCAGCAGAGCGCCCAGGCCCAGCAGGCCGAGGCCGGCCGTGGCGGGTTCCGGAACGGAGGTCAGCGCCAGGGCATTGATGTTGCCGGTACCCCCTTGGGACTGGATATCGAGCCGGGTGCCATCCGCCGCCACGTCAAACGTGTAAGTAATCAGCATCCAGTCCCCGGTGTGCGTGTTGCCCGTGACGGTAGCGCCGTTCAGCGTGGCTCCGGACCCGGTGGAATAGTCGTCCAGGCTGGCGGAGATGTTGGAGATGCCGGTGCCGTCAAGGCTGAAGGAAGAAGTGTTGCCCGTGCCGTAGTTGTTTCCGCGCCCCACCAGCATGGTCAGCGTGTAGGTGCCGGCGGACAGGTTGTTCAGGGACATCGTGAAGTTGCCGTTCGCGGAGCCGATCGGATTGACCGCTCCCCCCATCGGGCTGCCGGTGGTCATATCCTGGCCGAACACATCGTAAAACTTATTGTCCTGGCCCAAGGCAGAGCCTTTGGCAGCGGCATCGGTCATGGCGCCGGGACCTCCGCAACAGAGTCCTCCCGTCGTCAGGGTGATTCCGGTGCCGTCTCCCCCCGTAGTGACCAAGGTCCCGGAAGTATAGGAATTATTCTGTCCCGTAGAAATCTTGTTCACTTTCTGGCCGGACTGGCCAAGATACGTGCCATCCACAACGGCGGTGCCGTTGCCTGAATTGATCCCGAACGAGATCAAGGAACGGTGGAGGCTTCGGCCGCCACCGCCGCCGCAACCATAGTTGCCAGAATGAATAATGTTTTCTTCATGGTGTCAATGGGATATATGGTTGGAAATGATGAAACACCGTTTCCATTTCTTGACAAATAACGAATTTAGAATCCGTTATGAATGTTAGAAGAAAATCTGAAAGAATATATTGCATATCTCATTGAAAATAAGCCGTTTTATTTTTTGTGCCTTGAAAAATGAATCTTTGCCTGGGAGATTCTCCAGTCCATTCAAATAATGGGCTATTTGATTAAGGCGTTCATACTAATGAAATAATAATCCGGGTTCTGGTCTTTTTTGTTGACCCCGGATTCTAAATCCGTGAAACAATGGAAAGTTTTTCCACGAACAACAAAAAGGCTCCCCGTCCTGAAAGGAGGGGAGCTTTTTTAAAGGCCTTAGTCAAAAGGGAAAGCAGCTCTCTTAAAAATTAAAAAGCGGCTTCAATCTTCGTAATGGTGAACACTTTCTTCTTGTCGCCGTCCATCGGCACGATCTTCACCTGGTCTCCCACGCTCTTGCCCGTCAGCTCCTTGCCCACCTGGGAAAGATAGGAGACAATATGCTTTTCCGGATTCGTATCCCACGCTCCCAGAATGGTGTACACCACGGCGTCCCCTCCGGCCAGAGGCTGGAGGGTCACCTTCATCCCCATGGCGGCCTTGGAGGTGTCCGTCACGGCAAAATCCGTGCCGCGGGCCAGCGCCAGCGCATGCTCCAGTTCTGAACGGCGGCGGTTGAGCACTTTCTCTACTTCCTTGGCGTCCTGGTAGCCGCCGTTTTCACGGAGGTCCCCCTCCGCACGGGAAATCTTCTTGTTGTGCAGGTTTTCCGGAATTTTCACGTTCACCAGTTCCTCCAGTTCCTTCTTGCGCGCTTCCAGGCTGTCCCAGGAAACGAAGATCGGTTCCGGCTTGTCGGAGGTATCCACCATGGCGTCCAGCACGATGGAGTGCAGATTCGGGAACACGCTGATCACGCGGGCCATCAGCGCTCCGCGGTCCTGTTCGGAGAAGGCGGAGGTGTTGTACAGCATTTTGGCGAACTGGCGCACTTCCGCCACGTCCTGCCCCTTGATCATTTCCTGGATGATGTTTTTATCCTCCATGAACAGGTTTTTCAGGCGCAGCATGCGGTTGGGGCCGCCATCCATGTGGTCCTGTTCAATCAGGGAAAGCATCGCAATGCCGACGGGAAGACCGAAGAGGGGCTTGGAGGCATCATGCCGCTGGCGGCATATCCAGATGAGGGATTCGGCCGGAAGAGTCTGGCGCAGCAGTTCATGCTTCAAATGCCTGACCAGGGCCTTGTCCTGCCCTTCCTCTATCAGGAACTTGGCAATCTCTCCCACGGCGCGGGCGCCGCTCGCGTCAAACAGCTCCAGCGCCTTCTGCGTCCACCCTTCGCCAAAGACGGCAGGCAGCGTGGCGTACACGCGCTTCTGGCGCACGGCGGGCATGGAATTGAGCACTTCCGCGAAGCGTTCCACATCGCCGATATTGGCTTCCACGATGGAACGGAGGGGGTAGGCGGCCTGGGCCGCTTCCGTGTTCTTCACGGCGGCAATCAGGTCGTCCCGGAGCACGGCCAGCTCCAGCACCTGCTGGAGAGCCAGGCTGCCGCCGTTGCGCACGTCGGCGTCCACCGCCTGAACCAGGGCGTTGACGGCGTCCGGCTCCGCCATGACCGTTTCCATCTTGATGCCGTCCAGCACGCGCACCTTGGCTTTCAGGTCCGCGGCCTTGTTGTAATCCTCCAGGGCGGCCTGGGCGCGGGAAAGAATATTCGTTCGGAGCGTGATGCGCTCGCCCTTGCGGGTAGGCATCATGAACTGTACGTTGGAACGGAGCATGGCGCGCACCCTGTCCCACCAGTTCTTCCATTTGTCCGCCGCGATCACGGTGCCTTTCAGCGCGGCTTCCAGCTTTTCCGGGGTAAGGGAATTGCCGTAGCCCTGCAAGGTGACGCGCACCAGTTCCACCGGATCATCCACGGACAGGTTGATCAGGGATTCGGTATCTTCATAACGCCGGGCCAGGAAATGGTCATCATGGAGGAACTCCAAAATTTTCGGAGCAAATTCCAAGGCAACTTCGTGTTCCGGATTTTCCTCAAAATCAATAACCAGCTTTTTGGCGGCCAGGTTCCAGGAAATGACTTTGCCGGCGCCCCAGGTGGTATGGAAGCAGTAACGGCCAGGTGCGATGCGATCAAGTTTTTCAGCGAGAGAGGGGGTGATTTTCCCCAGAGACAATAATTTCTCCAAGTCGGCGTGCATACTAAAGCACATGATACGCCCCCCCTTACCGGTATCAAGACTAAATTCCCGCTTCAGTTCCGGCGCCTCCCGTCCAGCTTTTCAGGGCATCACCGGATTCACCATAAATAATAGCGTCCGAAGTTCCCGAATTCTCCATCACCCTCCCGGTTTCCGGGCTGCGGCTCCTTCCCCTGGAGCGCCTCATATTTTGTCCTGGCATAATGGCCGCTTTCCTCCACCTCATACATTTCATAGGACTCATAAATGGATTCCAGAAACTGGACCACGGCATGCGTCCCCTTCTCCCGGGAGGAAAGAATCCGCGTGGTCCCGTCATCCCCGCGCACCACAATCACGGACAATTCAGCCTCCCGGGGTTCGTAGGCCACATCCGGGACCGGAAGCTCTCCGCGGGCAATCCGGTTCAAAACCATGACGGACAAACCGGGGAGTCCGTCTTCCAGCTTCATCCAGGCCCGCTTGACCCTGGGGCCATATTCTCCATTTTCCTCCGGTTCCCCTTCATAGGGGCAGAGACGCCGTTCCGGGACTCCGCGGAAAAAATAATCCCGGTACATCAGCTCAGGATTAGTGTTCCGGGCGAACGCCCTGCCCATTTCCGCTCCATCAATGTAAATTCCGGTCACTCCACGCTCACCAAACCAGAGTGCGGCTGGTTTCCCTTCCGTTCCTTTCGGAAAAAGGTCCCTCCACAGGGGATTCTCTTCCAGCGGCTTGAAAAAACGTTCCTTATAGCCCCTGACGAACGCTTTTTTATCCGGCTCAGGTTTTGAGGGAGCCTCCCTCTCTTCCTCCTCCGCCGGAAAAGCGGCGCCAGACGGGGAAGCACTCTCCCCTTTCCCTTCCTTGCTTCCCGCCTTTTCCTCCCCGCACCACACATGGCGTTCCATCGCAGCCCGCACCCATTTGTCGGAAACCATGGGGGGAACCTTGTCTCCCAATTCGCGGGCATGCCGGCGCACCCTGGCGCACTGTTCCAGAAGCCAGCGTTCAGCTTCCGGATTTAAATCATCCATCATCATCATGTCCATCAATCCATGGGCCAGGTCCATCATGGAACACCTCATCTTGCTGCCTCCTAAACATAAATCCTCGCTGGCGGGACCCGACCCGCCGCGGAAATAACAGTAATTTCCATCCATCCCCTGTATATATTCACGGTACAGCCTCATGAAAAACGTCTTCTTTGCCACGGCCTCATCCAAGGTTTGGCGGAGCGCGTCCGCAAGCCCGGCCCCCAGTACCGTATGCCCTCTTCTCACATGATCCCGGGAATACAGGCAGGGATTCACGACGGATTCCAGCCGGGCCGCCGCCATCATCACACCATCCAGGGAGCTGGGAACATACCATTTATCTTCTCCCTTCCCCAGAACATGGAAAGGGTTTTCCTCCAGAATCCAGTCCCAGCCGTCCAGCAGGCAGCGCACCACGGGAGCCCACAGGCAAACCAGCACGGAGGCACCTGCCGCCACGCTCCTCGTCTGAATATTGACGATCGGCTTCTGGCTCAACATCTGCCTGCTCTGGGCACCTACGGACTGTGCCCAATACAGCGTATTTCCATCCAGATAAAAACCGAATTCCTGGTCAAAGGAACCCAGATAAATACACGCATACCTGAAAGGGGGATTCTCGGGAAACAGGGTGGGCCAGTAAGCGGCGGCGGCGTTCCCCCAATAGGCGTCCTTCCATTCCCATGCAAAATACTGTTCGGGAACGGAAGGATAGTTGATCTCCTCTTCTCCGGCCCGCACCGGAGTGAAAACGGCCATCAGGGCAAACACCCATCCATAAAACCAAAACCGAAACATCAGCTATTTTCCTAACAAGATGAAAAAGACAGGTCAACATTATAAAAGAAATTGAAAACCAACAGGAAGCATCCCCCCGTGCTCAGTTATGCAAGCCCCCCCGGACAAGAATCTGTCAATTACGGCCGGAAACAGGTTGCGGCCGCATCCCTGTAAAAAGCAACCGCAAAAAAAGTTCCGGCCCAAGGTTGGGATTTTTTTTATTTTTCACCATATCAAAAAAAACGGCGCAGACTCGCTCTCTCCTCAAGCTTTTGCCCGCAAGTTTTTTATAAACAGAATCCATTTCCTTTTCCAGGTTTCTGCCAAGGCTTGCCTCTGGCCTGGAGGAACGGCGAACGTCTTTTAGAGCACCAGCCGGATTATTCCACAGGGCCATATCTTTTTGTCAGGAAATGTACTTACTCCACGTACTAATTAATTATAATTGATCAATTGACGTCATGACTTTCTCCCGTTTTTTTCTTCCCGCGCTGCTTCTGCTGGCGCCCTGTCTTTCCTTTTCCCAGGCGAACACGTCCGCAAGGCTGAAAGGGATGGCCGGGTCCAAACCCAACATCATCCTCATTCTTGTGGATGACATGGGATGGGGGGAGCTGAACGCCTTCTGGGAACAGCCGGAACTTAACGGGAGGACTGTTCCCCGCGAGCACAGCTTTAAAACCCCCACCCTGAACAAAATGGCCGCGGAAGGGATGCAGCTGCGCCGCCATTATACCACGTCTCCGGTCTGCGCTCCCGCCCGCGCCGGCCTGATGCTGGGGGTGCACATGGGGCATTCCCGGGTTTTGCGCAATACGTGCTTTGATGACCCGATTGAAAATACCCATACGCTGGCCACCGTGCTGAAAGGCGCCGGCTATGAAACAGCCGCCGTCGGCAAATGGGGCATCGGCGGAGGCGGAGAGTCCGGCGGAGGAAAACCGGGATTCCATTATAAAATGAGCGCTTCTCCGGACCAGCGGGGGTTCGATTACTTTTACGGCATCATTGACCACCTGTCCGGCCATTTCCATTACCTGGGGGAAGAGATGAGCATAGCCAAGGATCCGGACCTCGGAAAGGTATGGAAATATAACCATCTGGACACCAATCCGGTATTGCAAAATGTAAGACCCACTGTTCCGGACACCGCCTATGATACGGACATGTTCGCCGCTCATGCGAAAAAATGGATCATGGATCATCATGCCAGAACTCCTTCCCAGCCCTTCTTCCTGTATCTGGCGTTTCCCGCGCCCCATGCCAACAGCCTTGTGCCGGCCTGCGCCTATCCGCCCGGACTTGGCGTGAACGGAGGGCTTCAATGGGTGGAAAAGGATGGACTGGCCACCAGCAACACGGGCACGAAGGCCCTGGCGGAAGCCGCAGGAGTGAAGGGGAAGTATGCCAAGGACACCTACATTCATCCTGACAATTCCGCCTCTTATATCAACCATGATGTGGAACGGCGCCATGCCACCATGATACGCCGCGTGGATGACGCCATCGCTGACATGATCCAGACGCTCAAGGATCTGGGCATTGACGACAATACGATGATTGTCTTCACCTCCAACAACGGCCCCCACCATGAGGGAGGCGCGGATTCAAAACACTGGCATGGAGTCAAGAATCCCGCCTATTTCCGGGCTTACGGAATGATGGACGGCATTAAGAAAGACACCTGGGAAGGCGGCATGAGGGAACCTGCCCTGGTTCGCTGGCCCAAGTGGGTCAGGAAAGGCATTTCCCTGAATGCCTCCCAGTTCCAGGACTGGATGGCCACCTTTGCGGAAGCGGCCGGAGTGCCCGTTCCCGCCCGCTGTGACGGAGTCTCCCTGCTGCCGACGCTGGCCGGAGCGCCCAAGTTCCAGAAGGAGAGCAGGATTTACGTGGAATACTTCGGAGACCTGGTTACGAAGGGGTTTGACCACTTCCTGCCCGCCCACCAGAATGCGAAGGGGGATACGGACATGCAGCAGGTTGTTTATGTGGACGGCCTGAAGGGGGTGCGACGCCAGGGGGGAGGAAACAATAACAACAGAAAGCTCAATCCGGAAACGGATTTCATGATTTTTGACACGCAAAAGGACCCCCAGGAGGCAAACGACCTGGCTTCCTCCAAACCGGACCTTCAGGAAAAAATGAAGGCCCGGGTGCTCAGGATGAGGCGTTCCTCGGCACCCCAGTCCATCCAGGGGCTGGATGCCGCCTATGTTCCCGCCCTTTCACCCCGCCCTTCCGGCCTGAAGCCGGGTCTGCTCTGGCGCGCGTGGAACCGCAGCTTTGACTGGGTTCCGGATTTCTCCCAGATGGGTTCTCCGGGAGCCATGGGACGCACGGCAGGAGTAAACGTGCAGGTCAAGCCTTCCCTGGCTCAGAAAGGCGTGGAACTGACCGGCTACCTGATGGTGCCGAAGGACGGGGAATATGCGTTCTACCTGAAAACGGACGCGCAGGAAGGCTCCAAGGCCTTCGTTCACCTGCACGAGATGCAGCTGATTGACGCGGACTTCAATTACTCCCCCGGAGAAGAGGCCGACTCCCGCGCCGTACAGGGCGTGGCGGAAGACGTGCTGGAAAAAGCCGGACCCGCGGCACTGGCCGCCCAGACGGTAAAACTGAAAGCCGGCCTCCACCCCATCCGGATCGGGTACGTAGGGAAAACAACCTCTTCCAGCCTTTCCCTGCAATGGGAAAGCGCCGATGCCGGCTTGAAGAAGCAGGACATTCCCGCCAAAGCCTTTTCCTGCCGTTACGTGAAGCCGTGAACTCGGAATTGACAAACCGGCAGAACTGCGGACTCTGCCGAGGCCAATCCGCCTGCCGTCCATGCAACGCCGGAGGCCCGGACGGTCTCCTGGGGACAGGCGTGGGCGGCTTCTCCTTTGGCATGGAGCGGTGTAAAATCATCACCGGGGTAAATGGCCGCCCATGCATTCGGAATGTGAACCTCCGCTCCCCTTTCAACAACAAGAAAAAGGCTGCCTAAAGCTGCAAAATAAGCTGAAAATCAATAAAAAACATCCCCAATCGCCGTTGATTCCTATACTTCAATCCAGAATCATGCAAATTAACCTGTTTCATTCCCTTGCCGCCATCGCCTTCGCCTGTGCATCAAATGTTTCCAGCGGCGCTGTGGCCATTGTAGACTATGGGACAAGCCAATACGGCACTTCTCCCGATTACAATGCCTATACGGAAGCCGGCAGCGCCCCCGTCAGCCTGCGCGATACCGACCGGACATTGGTGACCACCGGGCTCCGCGCCAGTGACAGTTATCTCTGGTCCGGAACTGTGAACGGCAATCAGAATTTTTACCGATTTCTCCAACTCCCTGGGAGTTTCTCCCGATGCTGCCTGGTGGGGAGACTCTTTTTGCAAAGTGAGCGGCACGCCCTTAACCTTCAACCCCTCCGGGTTAAAAGCAGGGGAACAGTACACCATGGGGCTGGGACTCGGAAGAAACGATGCGCGCCCGGCCACCACCGTGAGCGTTGAAACCGGAACATTTGTAAACGGGACTTATTTCTCCGCTTCCTCCGTCAATGGCTTTACCGTGGCCAAAAAGAACATCTCCAGCGCCGACGGTTCCCTATCTCTTTCAGAGGAAAAAACAACCAACTGACGGTACTGGAATACAACGTGACCGCAGACGATAACGGCCAAATTCAACCGAAGGCCACGGGAAACCAATATCTGGCCGTTGACTTCCTTACCATCAAGGGGGATACCGTTCCGGAACCGGCCCCCGCCACTCTGGGACTGGAGGGGCCGGGAATCCTGATGCTGCGCCGCAGACGGTAACGCGCCCGGAAATACATCTTCTTCCCCGGAGGCGCCGTCCCGGCACGGCGCCTCCGTTTTTTATCATCCGCCTCCCCCTGGAGCGGGACAATATCCCCATGCAGGGACCCTCACGCCATCCTGTTCTTCATTTCCCTGCCCCGGCCGCCCTGCCGGGCGCATGCTCTCCGTCCAGTTGCGGCTTGACCGGGCAGGAAGGGTGGCGTAACATCCCCGCACGCATTCAACCCCTGCGCAACACGTATCATGGAACCTATTTACGAAGGCAAGGCCAAACGGCTTTATACGACCGATAATCCCAACGTCCTCCGCATGGAATACAAGGACGACGCCACCGCCGGAAACGGCGCCAAAAAAGCCCAGTTTGAAAACAAGGGCCGGATGAACAAGGCCATCACCCTGGTCATCTACCGCATGCTGGAAAGCAAGGGCGTGAAGACCCACCTGGTCGCCGACGTGGACGACATCAACATTGACGTAAAAAAGGTTTCCATCCTTCCTCTGGAAGTGATCGTGCGCAACATCGCCGCCGGCTCTTTCAGCCGCCGCATGGGCGTCAAGGAAGGCACCCCCTTCAAGAAGCCCATCGTGGAATTTTCCTACAAGGACGACGACCTGGGCGACCCCTTCATCAATGACGACTACGCCCGTGAATTAAACGCCGCCACGGAAGAGGAATGCGCCTTCCTGAAGGACCAGGCCCGCATCGTAAACGACGTGCTGATCGACTTCTTCAAGCAGGTAGGCCTGACGCTGGTGGACTTCAAGATCGAATTCGGCCGCCTGGCGGAAGACCCCTCCAAAATTGTGCTGGCGGACGAAATTTCCCCTGACACCTGCCGCCTGTGGGACATCAAGACCGGCGAGAAGATGGACAAGGACCGCTTCCGCCAGGACCTGGGCAACGTGATGGAAGCCTATGAGGAAGTCCTCTCCCGGCTCCAGAACAAGGCCTGAGCCCCTTTCCCCTCTCATGGGAGCCGGTTTTTCCCGCCGGCCCCCATTTTTCATTTTACCACCACTCCTGAGCGATATGACCCTCCACTTTGAAGTTATCAGCCGATTCCAGGCCGCGGCCAATGCCGACGCCCTGCTCTACACTCCCCTGAATGCCGGCCTCACCTTCCGCCGCAGCCGCGTTTACACCGTGGAAATCAGCGGTGATGAACAGAAAGCCCGCGAGTATCTCCTGAGTGTATTGGTGGACCCCATCGCCCAGGAATGCAGCGAGCAGGACGCGCCCATCCTGAAGGACGCCCTGTTCACCATTGACTACGGCATGAAGGCCGGCGCCCTGGACCTGGAAAAGGAAGCCATCCTGCAAAACTACCGGGGCCGCCAGAACATGGGCTTTACCCTGGACGGCCTGAAAATCACCCAGCGCGTGTACGTCTTCGGCCAGGGGGACAAGGAAGCCCTGGCGGCCCGCTTCGCCAAGGACGTCTGCAACCCCGCCATCCATAACTGGACCATCGCCTAACCCTTCTCCTTCCCCATCCACATGTCCGCCAAAACCTACCGCACCGTTCCCGTAAGGGACCTGAGCAGCGACGAACTGCTTGAACTCAGCAAGAAGCAGAAACTTTCCCTGTCCAGAGAGGACATGGAAGTGGTCCAGCAGATTTTCCGCGAAATTGACCGCGACCCCACTGACGTGGAACTGGAAGTCATCGCCCAGACCTGGTCCGAGCACTGCAAGCACCGCATCTTTTCCGCAGACATCAGTCACAGCGTGAACGGCGGCGCGGCGGAAACCGTCAACAGCCTGTTCAAGACCTACATCAAAAAGCCGTCTGAAAAAATCATGGAACGCAAGCCGGGCTTCGTGCTCAGCGCATTTGACGACAACGCCGGCTTCATCGCCCTGGACGACAAGCTGGCCGTCTGCCTGAAGGCGGAAACGCACAACCACCCCTCCGCCATTGAACCCTACGCCGGGGCTAACACCGGCCTGGGCGGCGTCATCCGCGACATTCTGGGAGCGGGCAAGGGAGCCAAGCCCATCGCCTCCCTGGACGTCTTCTGCTTCGGCGCTCCGGACACGGACCCCGCCTCCATCACCGCCCCGGACGTCATCCATCCGCTGGGCATCATGCGCGGCGTGGTGCGCGGCGTGCGCGACTACGGCAACCGCATGGGCATTCCCACCGTAAACGGCGCCATCCAGTTTGACCCCACTTACATTTACAACCCGCTCGTATTCTGCGGAACCGCCGGCGTGATTCCGCGCGGGGACATCCTGAAGGAAATGCGCCCCGGACTCAAGGTGATCGTCATCGGCGGACGGACGGGCCGCGACGGCCTGAAGGGAGCCACCTTCTCCTCCGCCGCCCTGGACGAAGCCTCTCATGAAGAAGACTTCACCGCCGTGCAGATCGGCAACCCGATTGAGGAAAAGAAAACGCTGGACTTCATTCTGGAAGCGCGCGAACGCGGCCTCATCGTCTTCATCACGGACTGCGGCGCGGGCGGCTTCTCTTCCGCCGCCGGGGAAATGCTCTCCGTCACGGGCGGGGAAATCTTCCTGGACAACGCCCCTCTGAAGGAACCTGGCCTCATCTCCTGGGAAATCTTCCTTTCCGAATCCCAGGAACGCATGGTCATTGCCGTGGAGGAAAAGGACCTGCCGGAGCTCCAGAAGCTGGCGGACACCTTCCAGACGGAGCTGACCGTCCTGGGCCACTCCGACGACACGGGAATCCTGAAGGTCTGGCACCAGGGGGAACTCGTCTGCTGCCTGGACAACTCCAAGCTGCATGACGCCCCCATCAAGAAGCTGGAATCCATCTTCACCCCCGGCAAGGGCCTCACGGGCCTTCCCCTGCCGGACAAGGACCTGGATAAAACCATGGAAACCGTCATGGGAGACTTCGCCATCGTCTCCCGCGAACCCATCATCCGGGAATACGACCATGAAGTGCAGGGCAACACCATCCTGAAGCCCCTGGCGGGCGCGCAGGCGGACGCCCCGCAGGACGGCTCCGTAGTGGACATTGACGGATCGGACAAATGCATGGCCATGGCCTGCGCCATTCTTCCGGAATGGGGCAAGACGGACCCCTACGCCATGGGGACCGGCACCGTGGACGAATGCGTGCGCCAGCTCATCCTGGTAGGGGCCAATCCGGACAAGATCGGCCTGCTGGACAACTTCTGCATGGGCAACCCGGAAGACCCCAGGGAACTCGGCCGCCTGGTGGAATGCGTGAAGGCCATCGCCCATGCGGCGGACGCCTACAACGCCCCCTTCATCTCCGGCAAGGACTCCTTCTACAACTACTTTGAAACGGAAGACGGCCCCATCAACGTGCCCGTCACCTTCCTCTGCTCCGGCTTCGGCGTGGTGGAAAGCCCGGACCACGCCACCGGTTCCTCCCTGCGGCGGAACGACAGCCTGCTGTACCTCATCGGCAGCACGGAAGACGAAATGGGAGGCTCCGTCTTCGCCCGCATCCACGGAGTGGAAGACGCCAGGGTACCCCAGACGGACTGCGCGGCCAACATGGCCCTGTACAAGGCTTACTATGACGCCCTGACCTCCGGCCTGGTGATCTCCGCACATGACGTCTCCGAAGGCGGCCTGGCCGTCACGGCGGCGGAAATGGCCTTCTCCGGCAAGGGCGGCGTGCGGCTGGACCTTACGAAGGTGCCCACCGTCAACGGATGGAAATCCCCGGCGGTTCCCCTGTTCAGCGAAAGCACGGGCCGCATCCTGGTGGAGGTGGACCCTGAATTCGCGGCGGACTTTGAAGCGGCCATGGACGGCTTCCCCTGCGCCTGCGTCGGGACCGCCACGGAGGAAAAACGCCTTACGGCCACCTGCTGCGGCGGGGAAAAAGTGCTGGACTGTGAAATAGCCAAACTCAAGAAGCTCTGGAAGGACGGACTCACCCCCTACTATTGATCTCCTGAACCCGGGACTTAACCATACCAACGATTCATTTCTACCAATATGCCTCACGCACTTTTACTGAAATACCCCGGCACCAACTGTGACGCGGAAACGGAACGCGCCCTGCGCGCGGCAGGTTTCTCCACCCAGATCCAGCCGATTGCCACGGCTACGCCGGAACACGTCGCCAAATCCCAGCTCGTCGTTCTCGGCGGCGGCTTCAGCTACGGGGACTACGTTACCAGCGGACGCCTGGCCCAGCTGGAAACGGAACGCTTCCTGGGGGATGCCCTGCACCGCCACCATGCCGGAGGCGGCCTGCTCCTGGGCATCTGCAACGGCTTCCAGATACTCACCAAACTGGGGATTCTGCCGGATTCCAGCCTGATTGACAACAAGAAGGAACGCTTTGAATGCATCTGGGCCAAGCTGGTGAAGGTGGCCAAAAACTCCCCCTTCCTCCAGGGCCTGCCGGATGAATTCGAACTGCCCTCCGCCCACGCGGAAGGACGCCTGGTCACCAGGCCCGGAGACGCGGAAAAATACCTGGCCGCCGGAAACGTGGCCCTCCAGTACGTGGACAACCGCGACGGCTGCGAATGCAGCATTGCGGGCCTTCAGGACTCCACCGGCCGCGCCATGGGCCTGATGCCCCACCCGGAACGCTTCCTGCTGCCCCGCCACCATTACGACAGGGACTGGGCCGGCCATGAAGACTGGGGCTGGGGATACTTCCTCTTCAAATCCGCCTTTGACGCCCTGAAATAACGGCGCCATCCCACTCACCCGCCCAACCTCCGCATTCCCATGACAGACACGGCACTCATCGGTTCCTCCTGCGCCCTAGGCGCCTTCTGGTCCTCAAAACGGTACTTTGACTACCTGATTGATGAAACCAACCTGTCCATACTGCGCGGCAAGGAATTCGGGCAGGCCGTGATCATCTGCCCCTCCCTCCGGGAGGGGCGCAGGGCCATCCGGCAGAACATGGCCCCTTTTCTGGCGCAGGTTAAAAACCTGATCGACCTCCTGCATGACGTGAAGGCGGAACGGGTAACCTACGTTACCTGCATTGACACCCAGCCGGAAACGGGCAATGAACATTCCCCCCTGCTTCGTGGACCGGAAGATGAATGGCTGGCCGCGCTGGTGGAGCTGAAAGCCTTCATCAACCTCCGTTTTGGCCGCGTGCTGAACGTCCACCTTCCGGAAATCACCGGAACGGGAGCGGACATGAGCGTGGCGGATCTGCTGGCAGCCCCCCCGGAAGGAACCGGGGAACTGGAAGTGGCCCTGCTGGAGCGCCACCAGCTCTATCCCATGCGCCGCCTGGTCAGGGACGTGGAAAAGGCGTGGGAATGCGGCATCTTCTCCGTCAACCTGGTGCCGGAACCCGTCACCACCTTTGAACTGGTGGAACAGTGCTTCCCCTCCCTGAGCAACCGTCTTCCCGTCGCGAAGGAAACGGACCCGTACGGGAGCGCCAGAACATCCGTTTACTCCACGCAGTACCATGATCCGGACACCGGCTATATCATGGACAAGCAGGACGTCCTGGAAGGGCTTTCTCCGGCCAAGCAGGCCTAGCCCCCGCTAAAACCCATTTCCCGGCTCCGCCCGCATCCCGTGCAGGCGGGGCTTTTTCATCCCCCTCCCGGAACGTCTCCCCGCCGGCAGCCATGCTTTCCTGTTGAGCGGATACGGGAACGGTGCTATACAAAAGCCATGAAGATCAGCGACGACAGTCTTGAATTTTTAACGGAACTTCTGGAAACTCCCAGCCCCTCCGGCTTTGAAATAGACGCCCAGCGCATCTGGGCGGACGAGCTGCGCAAGTACACGGAAGACGTCCGGTGCGACACCTACGGCAATACCTGGGCCACCTTCCACGCAGAGGCGGAAAACGCCCCCACGCTCATGATTGAAGCCCATGCGGATGAAATCGGCTTCATGATCCGCCATATCACCAAGGACGGCTTCCTTTACGTGGAACGCGTGGGCGGCACGGATACGGCCATCGCCCGCGGACGCCGCGTGCGCTTCCTGGGCTCCCAGGGAGAAGTAGCGGGCGTGACCGGAAACACGGCCATCCACCTGCGGGAACCCGGAGAAAAGGAACCTAAAATCTGGGAAATCTACGTTGACGTAGGCGCATCCTCCGACAAGGAAGTGGCGGAGCTCGGCCTGCGCGTGGGTCATGTGGGCGTTTATTGCGACGGCCCCATGCTGATGAATGAAAGCAAGCTGGTATGCCGCGCCCTGGACAACCGTCTGAGCGGCTTCGTCCTGGCGGAAATAGCCAGGAAACTGTGCAAGCTGAAAAAGCCCCTAGCCTGGAACGTGGCGCTCGTCAACGCCGTTCAAGAGGAAGTGGGCTGCATCGGCGCGGGAATGATCACCCACCGCCTGCGCCCGGACGCAGCCATCTGCATTGACGTGACGCACGCCACGGACTCCCCCGGGCTTGAGAAAGGCAAATTCGGGGACATCAAGCTGGGCGGCGGTCCCGCGGTCATTCATGGCACGGCCAACCATCCCAATCTGGTAGCGCGCCTGGAAATCGTGGCGGACAAGAACAAAATCCATCTCCAGCACGAAGCCGCCGGACGCCGCACCGGAACGGACACGGACAGCATTTACGTTTCCCGCAACGGCGTGGCCTCCGCCCTGGTTTCCGTGCCCCTGCGCTACATGCACTCCCCCGTGGAAACGGCAGCCCTCAGTGACGTGGAAGATACAATCAAGCTCCTGCTGGAACTGATCAAGTCCCTGAACCCGGAAGACACCTTCGGCCACAAATTGTAACGACAGGAAGGCCCGGTTGCCAGAGCTGATTGGCCAAACGGGGGTATGATGGGGGCCGGAAGGCCCTCATTCCCAGCACGTCACCGGCGCATTCTTTTCCGGCGCGGACAAAGCACAACAGCATTTTTACCAAGGAGTCACGGGTGCAGCTTCCGGATTTTACCGTATCCCGGCACGGTCCGTTCCAAATGGCTGCTTCCCGGAAGCATGGGCCTTCCGGCCCTGGTACCTCCAGCAGCATGCCCAGCCAGTTCCACCCCCTGCTTTTCATCCGCCACATTCCCCGGTTATCCCCCATGGGCAGTGAATTTCTTCCAGGAAACGCCAGTCCCATGAAACGACCAGGCCGAAAAGCAGGAAGCGGCCCATGAAAACCCTCCCCCGCACTATTTCCCGGAAAGCATTCCAGACCTAGATACGGCCCTCTCTTTCCGGACAGTCACATCTCACTGAAATCCAGCCGGGTCACATTGAAGTACGTCTTCCCTTTCCGGCAGGAGTTCCACAGGATGACCAGCATCAGCAGGAACAGGCCCAGCCTCCACGCCACTTCAAAGGGATAGCTGGTTACCTCCCTTTCCACGCCGATGCAGTTGCAGGAAAGGGAAAGCCCCCTGATCCAGCCCTGGACGAACAGCGCCACAAACGTGAACGTGAGCGCACTGCCCAGCAGCGCAGCTCCGGCGCAGGTTCTGCGGAACAGAAGCCCCAGGCCCACCACGATCTCGCACGCCACGCCCAGGCAGGCCAGGGGATGGCCCCAGGCCTCCGGGAAAATGGCGAAACGGTCGATGGTATCCTGGAGCTGGTCCAGATGAAGCAGCTTGCGGCCCGCGACGAAGAGAAAAAAGCCCCCCATTCCCAGCCGGAGCAGGAGCAGGCAGAAACGGATGATCTTTTCTCTCAGCATGGCGGGAAGTCCGGTTATTCAAAATGGGTTTGCTGGGCGCTCACCTTGTCGTTGCGCAGATTGTTAAGCTCATGGCGTACCTTTTCCAGCTCCATCTGGAGGGATTTTTCCCGTTCGGAAGCGGGCGCCGCTGCGGAAGGCGGGGCAGCCGCCCCCTTCTTCGCCTTGCCTACGGCATCTTCCGTGAAGAGCATGTTCAGCCCGGGGGCCTTCGTGTCAAACTTCAAGACGCCGGAAACGGGTTTTTGAGAGCCGGGATGCTTCACGGAGGCCTTCACCGTCACTGTTCCGGGCTTGGTGCCCAAGCGCACCAGCGCCGGAGCGGAGCCCCACTTGACGGGCTGGGTCAGGGTGCCGTCCGGTGAATCCGTCAGCAATTCGGCGGGGCCTTCCACAGAGAAGACAAGCTCTTCATCATTCAGGCGCTTCACCGTTCCGCGGCCATCCGTAACCTCCGCCACCACGGCAAACACGTCGGAACCGTTGGCACACAGCTCCACGCCTTCCTCACGGTCCAGCCTCAGGCGGATTTTTTCCGCCCTCCGGGAGGGCCGCACTTCATGCCTGGTCACCACCTTGCCGCCAATCAGGCCTTCCGCCACCAGTTTCACCGCTCCTTCCTTGCCGGCGCGGGCGAGCTTCTTGTTTTCCATGAAATCCCAGGCCTTCGGGAACACGACGGGAACGCGCTTGAGGCCGTTGGGATAGGAAGCCACCTTCTTTTCCACGGGCGCGCCGCCGTTGACGCTGAGGCGGACGGAATCACAGTTGGAAAACACCGTCACGTCTTCCGGGGAAAAGGGCGTGCACTCGTTGGCAATGTACACCACCGGACCGGAGCCGAGCTCATTGCGCGTCTTCTGGGGCCGCTGGGACATGAAGGCGTAATAGGAGGTCTTGGGCTGGCGGAAGGCGTCCAGAATGCCGCCGTAGAAGGGGTCCGGATGGTAGCCGCGCTGGTGGTCGAAGGGGTGCCACAGACAGCCGCCGAAGTGGTAGGCGGGAGCGGCATTCAGGGTATCATACGTAGTGTACGGGAACGAGGTCTTGAGGTAATGGAGGGCCTGCACCATCATGGGGCCTTCCCCCCAGTGGCGCGCCGCGCGGGACGTGGAGTTATGGGCGGACCAGGTGTCCACGTTATCCCCAAATTCACGAGTGAAGTACGGCTTGTTGTTTTTCCGTTCCTTGATAGACCAGTGCTTGTCCCCCGTGGCCGGGTGGGCGTACAGCACTTCGTAATGCTGGCTGCCCTGCGCCACGGCGTCGGAAGCGGTGTAACATCCCGGATACGGATATTCCTCATGCACCAGGTCGCGGACCGTCTTGGCAAAATTCGCCGGGTAGTGGGTTTCATTCAAGATGGGTTCCCACATCAGCACGGAAGGGTGGTTCCTGTCACGTCGCACCATCTGGCGGATATCGTCATGCACCCTGCCGGCAAAAGGCCCGCTGCCCCAGAACTGCCAGCCCGGGGTGGCGACGATGACAAAGAGCCCCAGGCGGTCGCAGGCGTCCATGAAGGCCGGATCCTGCGGATAATGGGCGCTCCGGATCACGCGCATGCCGGCCTTCCTCAGCTTCACGGCGTCCTGCCATTGCAGGTTGTTGGGCGCGGCATTCCCCAGCCGGGCGAAATCCTGGTGCCTGTTGCCGCCAATCAGCTTTTCAGGGAACAGGGAGCCGTTCAGCACCAGCCCCTTTTCCGTAATCTCCACAGTCCGGACCCCCACCCTCATGGAACGGTTGTCCAGCAGATGGGCCGGATTCTTGGCGTTGCTCCCTCCGGCGGCGTTCCATACCTCCACGCTCAGGGTGTACAGGTTGGGATTGTCCGGTGACCACGGCTTCACATTGGAGATCACCAGGGGAATATCCACTTCACCCGTGGAATGGGGCGGAATGACCAGAGGAGCCGTCTCCCCGACGGGGTCCACACCCTTGGGGTCCGTCATCAGCGCCTGCACGCGCACCTTCTGTTCCTTGTCCGTATCGTTGGCCACTTGCACCTTCACTCCCACCTTGCCCTTGCGGGTACGGGGATCAAGGGATTCCGTCCGGAAGAAAACTCCGCCGCCGGCAACGGTTCCGGCCTCGTTCGGGTCCGTGATATAGACGGGACCGGTGGAAATCAGGTAAACGTCACGGTAAATGCCCCCGAAGTAGGCGAAATCCAGCCCTTCCTGGGGCTTGCCGGGAGGATAGGAACCGTCGTTGGAATTGTCCGCCTTCACGACGATCACGTTCTTCTGGCCCGGCTTCAGCCACTTGTCCAGATTGACAATAACGGGAAGATAACCCCCGAAATGCTCCGCGGCCTTCTCTCCGTTCACCCAAACCTCGCTCTTTCCCATGATGCCTTCAAAATACAGGGTGTTCCTCCTGCCTTTCAGCTTCTCCGGGGCCGTGAACGTCTTCCGGTACCACACGGGTCCCTGGTAATTGGAACAGCCGCTGGCTTCCTCCGGCAGCAGTTCAATGCCGTTGGGAAGATTCACGGATTCCCAGGAGGAATCATTAAAGTCCGGACGGTTCACACCTTCCGGGGCATTCCTGCCCTTGAACAGTTTCCAGCCCACGTTCATGCCGTAGACATCTCTCTTGGTCGTATTTTCAGGCAGGCGGAGGGCCCCCGCTACGGAATAGGCTCCCGTGGATGACGCAGCTTCTTCCCTGTCCGCAGCCGGGTCCGCATAAAGAGAGAAAGAACCGGCCAGGCATGCCGCCGCCGTCAGGATAGTAGTGACTTTCATAAATGGAATAGGTGAATGTAATTTTGATATACGGGGAAACATTGCCGCCATCTTTCATTCGTATAGTACATCCTTGCTGATAATGCAAATACATATGTCATCCCGCATCTTCCGCTTGACCTGGAAGGCATGTTTTTTCATAGTCGATTCGTCCTGTACGGGATTATCCCGCAGCCCCGGTCCGGGTGCCAGGCTTTCAGTCCCGTGAAAAGGAAAAAGCGCGGCGTTCCTCCCCCCGGCTGTTTCAGGGCTACGCCTTTATCCACTAGTTTTTTATGTCATCTTTCTTTCAGAAAATTGTCAAACTTTTCTCCTATGACATTGGCATTGACCTGGGCACCGCCAACACGCTGGTCAACGTCAAGGACCAGGGCATCGTTCTGCGAGAGCCCTCGGTCGTCGCCGTCAAGGGAGACAAAGTTCTGGCCGTGGGGGACGAAGCCAAGCGAATGCTGGGCCGCACCCCCGGCTCCGTCACGGCCATCCGGCCGCTGAAGGACGGCGTCATCGCCGACTTCTACATCACGGAGGAAATGCTCCGTTACTTTATTAAAAAAGCCACGGCCAGGTATTACCTGATCAAGCCGCGCGTGCTCATCGCCATCCCCTCCGGCATTACGGAAGTGGAACGCAGGGCTGTCAAGGAGTCCGCGGAAGCGGCGGGGG
>OGQK01000250.1_pt1 | contig 36086 bp, 25 predicted proteins | sample 1553221 | NCBI WGS metagenome assembly OGQK01 (sample SAMEA2579996, study PRJEB22360) | human gut metagenome | biome: human gut; feature: human-associated habitat; material: faeces | place: Denmark | collected 2008/2010 | reverse complement strand
TGGAGCACCTCAAAAACACCATCATACACTAAATCAGTAAGTTGGCAGCATCACCTGTGCCAGGAAGTCATAGCGTTTTTGCAAATCAGCTGCAGCATCTTTCCATAACTGTTCTGCCACTTCTGGCTGCTGCGAATTCAGCCGACGGAAACGTTGCTCGTGAAGTAACGTTTCTTCCAGTGCTTCTGACGGCGGGCGTGAATCCAAGGCCAGCGGCAGTTTGCCTTCATCGGCACGACGCGGATCAAAGCGATATAGCGGCCAGAAGCCGGTAGCTGTGAGTTGGCGCATCTGGTCGTGGCTGAGTGCCAGATCGTAACCATGCTCTTCACACGGGCTATAAGCAATGATCAGCGATGGCCCCGGATACGCTTCCGCTTCCTGAATCGCTTTCACCGTCTGGTTCAGCTGCGCGCCGAGAGAAATCTGCGCCACATAAACATGACCGTACATCATCATACTGACGCCAAGATCTTTACGCGCTTTACGTTTGCCGTGCTCGCCAAATTTAGTTACTGCACCCAGCGGTGTCGCTTTCGACGCCTGACCACCGGTGTTGGAATAGCATTGCGTATCCAGCACCAGAATGTTGACGTTTTCCGTCAAACTCAATACATGATCCAGACCGCCAAAGCCGATATCGTAAGCCCAGCCATCACCACCAATCAGCCAGATTGATTTTTCCACCAGTGCATCTGCATCACGTAGCAGTTCATGTGCTTCGGCAACATCGTTGAGTTGCTGGCGTAAAGCTGCAACCTGTTCACGACGAACCTCTGGCGTGGCGTCTGATTTCAACGCCGTCAGTAATTCCGCCGGGATTTTATCGGCAAATTGATCCAGCAGACGCAGCACGCGGACACGGTGTTGATCGACCGTCAGGCGGAAACCAAGGCCAAATTCGGCATTATCTTCAAATAGAGAGTTCGCCCATGCCGGCCCACGACCGTTGGCATCGGTGGTATACGGTGTAGAGGGCAGGTTACCGCCATAAATTGAAGAACAGCCAGTGGCGTTAGCGATCAACATCCGGTCGCCATAGAGCTGAGTCAGTAATTTAATATACGGCGTCTCGCCACAACCGGAGCAAGCACCTGAATATTCAAACAGCGGTGTAATCAGCTGCGATGTACGAATATCAATACGTTCCAGTTTGCTACGGTCGATTTCTGGCAGGTTGAGGAAGAAATCGTAATTGATTTTCTCTTCTTCGACATGTTCCAGGCGAGACATCATATTGATGGCTTTAATCTCTGGATTCTGACGGTCTTTCGCCGGGCAAACTTCGACGCACAGGTTACAACCGGTGCAATCTTCCGGTGCCACCTGCAAGACATATTTCTGCCCGCGCATATCACGCGATTTCACATCCAGCGAATGCAGGCTGGCAGGGGCGTTTTCCATCGCTTCAGGCGGCACCACTTTTGCGCGAATAGCTGAGTGTGGGCAAGCGGCAACGCAGTGGTTACATTGGGTACAGAGTTCCTCTTTCCAGATGGGGATCTCTTCGGCGATATTGCGTTTTTCCCAGCGCGTAGTGCCCATCGGCCAGGTGCCGTCTGGCGGCAGCGCCGAAACGGGGAGGGCGTCACCAAGCCCGGCGAGCATCGCAGCGGTTACGGTTTTCACGAAATCAGGGGCGGCATCGGAAACCACTGGCGGTCGATTGGCGCTGTGCGGATTTACCGGTTGCAACGGAACTTCTTCTACGGATTCACGCGCCAGCGCCAGAGCCTGCCAGTTGCGTTCCACCAGATCCTGGCCTTTGCTACTGTAACTTTTGGCAATCGCACCCTGCAATTCTGCGAGGGCGCTATCGCCAGGCAGAATTTGCGTCAGATGGAAAAAAGCCATCTGCATGACGGTATTAATACGGGCCGCCAGGCCACATTCGCGGGCGATTTTCGCCGCGTTAATCACATAGAAGCGCGCTTTTTTCTGGTTTAACACGGCCTGAACTTCTTGCGGCAAGCGCGACCACACTTCATCTGCGCTGTACGGCGTGTTGAGCAGGAAAATGCCGCCAGGTTTTAAACGCTCAGCCATCTGATATTTATCGATAAACTGCAACTGGTGGCAGCCAACAAAATCAGCCTGGGAAATGAGATAAGCGGAACGAATCGGCTGTTCGCTCACTCGAAGGTGAGAAACCGTCAGGCCGCCCGCCTTTTTGGAGTCGTAAACAAAATAGCCCTGTGCGTACCACGGCGTGGAATTACCGATAATCTTGATATTGTTTTTGGTCGCGGAAACGCTGCCATCACTACCAAGGCCATAAAACAAGGCTTCCAGTTTCGCCGAGTTTGGCAGGGTGTTTTCCGGCAACGGCAGTGACAGATTGGTCACATCATCGTAAATACCAACCGTAAAGCGCGCTTTCGGTTTAGCCGCGTTGAGCTCGGCAAATACCGCCAGTACACAGTCTGGGCCAAATTCTTTGGATGAAAGACCATAGCGCCCACCAATGACACGGGGCAGAGTTTCGCGCTCGCCATTATTAAAGGCTTCTGCCAGTGCGGTCATTACATCCAGATAGAGCGGTTCTGCCTGGGCACCGGGTTCTTTGGTTCTGTCCAGTACCGCCACGCTGCGTACGGATCCCGGCAGAGCTTGCAGTAAATGTTTAGCGGAGAAGGGGCGGTACAGGCGAACTTTCAGCACGCCAACTTTTTCGCCACGGGTTAGCAATTCATCAACCACTTCTTCACAGGTGCCAATGGCAGAGCCCATCAGGATAATCACCCGTTCCGCTTGCGGATGCCCGTAATATTCAAACGGCTGATACTGACGACCTGTCGCGGCAGAGAAATCATTCATCGCCTGTTCAACATGGTCATAGACCGCGTTGTACCATGGGTTGGTGGCTTCGCGAGACTGGAAATAAGTGTCAGGATTGGCGGACGTACCGCGGATCACCGGATGTTCCGGGTTGAGTGCCCGGGCGCGATGAGCATCAATTTCGACCTGCGGCATGAGATCAAGAATCGTGTCATCGGCCAGCGGGACAATTTTATTGATTTCGTGGGACGTGCGGAAACCATCAAAGAAATGAATAAATGGCACGCGGCTTTTCAGCGTCGCGATTTGCGAAATGAGAGCAAAGTCTTGCGCTTCCTGGACGTTTGCTGCACACAACATCGCGCAACCCGTCTGGCGCACCGCCATAACGTCGGAATGATCGCCAAAAATAGAGAGTGCATGTGTGGCAACGGTACGTGCCGCTACATGCAGGACAAACGGTGTTAGTTCGCCTGCCAGTTTGTACAGCGTCGGGATCATCAGCAGCAAACCCTGCGATGACGTAAACGATGTTGAAAGGGCACCCGTCTGCAAAGCGCCATGCACGGTAGCGATAGCACCCGCTTCCGACTGCATTTCAACCACGCGTGGTGTGTCTCCCCAAACGTTCTTTAAGCCGTTTCCGGCCCAGGCATCAGCCTGTTCTGCCATCGTGGAACTGGGGGTAATAGGGTAGATGGCGATAACTTCACTGGTGCGAAATGCGACCGAAGCAACCGCGCCATTACCGTCAATAGTAATCATATGACACCCTTACATTGCGCAAATGAGGGGCGCACGAAATTGCTGCGCGCCCAGTAGTAATCTTTCAATTTTAGCAAATGGCTTTCTTCTGCATTTTCGCTTTTGTGTCCCCCACATCAGCGTAATGAATGTTTTGATCAAACAGAGGGCAAAAAAATAGCCATAAAAAAGTAAAAATGCGGGGCAACGCGCAGGACAGCTCTCGACGCCGCCCTCTGTGCTGCCTATTATTTATGGCGGTGTCGTTTGGCTTGAAGATCAGAGGAAGAAAAGATGCGAGCAGCGTTTTGGGTAGGGTGTGCCGCTTTATTGTTGTCGGCGTGTAGTAGTGAACCTGTTCAGCAGGCGACTGCCGCGCACGTAGCGCCAGGTTTAAAAGCGTCGATGTCCAGTAGTGGAGAAGCAAATTGTGCAATGATCGGCGGTTCGCTTTCTGTTGCCCGTCAACTGGATGGTACGGCGATTGGGATGTGTGCATTACCCAACGGCAAACGCTGTAGCGAACAGTCACTTGCCGCCGGGAGCTGTGGCAGCTATTAATTCATTAAATCCGCCAGCTTATAAGTTAATGTCTGTTTTGCGGTCGCCAGCGTTAACTGGTTCGCGGTCAGATCCACTTGTGCACCTTCTTTCAGCATTTCGCTAATGGTGTTATCGAGTTCATTAAGCTGCGGGTTAGCGCACATCATACGGGTCATTGCCAGCCCTTTGGCTGTCAGTTCACCATTAGACAGTTTGCCTTCACCGCTAAAGCGGTTACACATGCTGCCGGAAATCATCATTTTTTCACCAAAGCTGATTTCTGGCGGATTTTTATCGCTGGTCACGGGCTTACCGTTTACGCTTTCCAGCACAAAGCGATGATGCTGTAGCTGTTCTGGCGTAACAGCAATTTTGTCATTACTTACACATCCCGCCATCAGCAGGCTTAGCGCAACAAACGCGGCTACTTTCTTCATTGTGGTTCTCAATTACAGTTTCTGGCTCAGGACTATTTTAAGAATAGAGGATGAAAGGTCATTGGGGATTATCTGAATCAGCTCCCCTGGAATGCAGGGGAGCGGCAAGATTAAACCAGTTCGTTCGGGCAGGTTTCGCCTTTTTCCAGATTGCTTAAGTTTTGCAGCGTAGTCTGAGAAATACTGGTCAGAGCTTCTGCTGTCAGGAATGCCTGGTGCCCGGTAAACAGCACGTTGTGGCAGGCAGACAGGCGACGGAATACGTCATCCTGGATCACGTCGTTGGATTTATCTTCAAAGAATAGATCGCGTTCGTTCTCATACACGTCCATACCCAACGAACCAATTTTCTGATTTTTCAGCGCTTCAATTGCTGCCTGAGAATCAATCAATGCACCGCGACTGGTATTGACGATCATCACGCCATTTTTCATCTGTTCGAAGGCGGCTTCGTTCAACAGATGATAGTTTTCCGGTGTCAGCGGGCAGTGCAGAGAGATAACGTCTGATTCAGAGAACAGGGTTGGCAGATCGACATACTCCACACCGAGTTCCAGCGCCGCTGCACTTGGATACGGATCGAACGCCAGCAGACGCATACCAAAACCTTTCAGAATGCGCAGCATCGCCACACCGATTTTACCGGTACCGATAACGCCTGCCGTTTTGCCATACATAGTAAAGCCGGTCAGACCTTCCAGAGAGAAGTTAGCATCACGGGTACGCTGATACGCGCGGTGAATACGGCGGTTCAGCGTCATCATCATACCGATGGCGTGTTCAGCAACGGCCTCTGGATCATAGGCTGGAACACGGACTACTTTCAGCCCCAGTTCTTTTGCCGCGTCAAGGTCGACGTTATTGAAACCGGCACAGCGCAGGGCGATATATTTAACGCCGTGCTTTTTCAGCTCTTCCAGCACCGGGCGGCTGCCGTCATCGTTTACGAAAATACATACCGCTTCGCAGCCATTGGCAGTTTTAGCGGTTTTTTCCGTCAGCAGAAAGTCAAAAAATTCCAGCTCAAAGCCAAAGGACTCGTTCACCTGTTGCAGGTACTTCTTGTCGTACTGTTTTGTGCTATAAACGGCGAGTTTCATAAGACTTTCTCCAGTGATGTTGAATCACATTTAAGCTACTAAAAATATTTTACAAAATTTCAAATTTAATTGAAAGCTATGGCGATATTGAAAAATTCATCAACAACTATGCTTAGTGTAGGCGCAACCTTCAACTGAACGGTTAAACATGCCACAATACCCGTATTGAATGCTTAATTTTTCGCTAAATCAGGATATTAACTACCCATGCTGGGTAAATATAAAGCCGTTCTCGCGCTGTTATTACTGATTATTCTTGTGCCGTTGACGCTGCTGATGACGCTCGGGCTGTGGGTTCCCACGCTGGCGGGCATCTGGCTACCGCTCGGGACACGTATTGCATTAGATGAAAGCCCACGCATTACGCGTAAAGGTTTAATCATTCCCGATCTCCGTTATCTGGTGGGAGATTGTCAGCTTGCGCATATCACCAACGCCAGCCTTTCACATCCCAGCCGCTGGTTATTGAACGTCGGCACGGTAGAACTTGATTCTGCTTGTCTGGCGAAATTGCCGCAGACGGAGCAATCGCCAGCCGCTCCAAAAACACTCGCGCAGTGGCAGGCCATGCTGCCTAACACCTGGATCAATATCGATAAACTGATTTTTTCTCCCTGGCAGGAATGGCAGGGAAAACTCTCTCTCGCATTAACCTCTGATATCCAGCAACTGCGTTATCAGGGCGAAAAAGTTAAATTTCAAGGCCAGCTGAAAGGGCAACAACTTACAGTCAGCGAACTGGATGTCGTCGCGTTTGAAAATCAGCCGCCGGTAAAACTGGTGGGGGAATTTGCTATGCCGCTCGTGCCGGATGGACTTCCTGTAAGTGGGCATGCTACTGCGACGTTAAACTTGCCGCAGGAACCGTCACTGGTGGATGCCGAGCTGGACTGGCAGGAAAATAGCGGGCAATTGATCGTGCTGGCACGGGATAACGGCGATCCGTTGCTCGATTTGCCGTGGCAAATTACTCGTCAACAATTGACCGTAAGCGATGGTCGCTGGAGCTGGCCGTATGCAGGTTTTCCTTTGAGTGGCCGACTGGGTGTCAAAGTCGACAACTGGCAGGCAGGGCTTGAGAACGCTCTGGTCAGCGGACGACTGAGTGTGCTGACCCAGGGGCAAGCGGGTAAGGGCAACGCGGTGCTTAATTTTGGCCCAGGAAAATTAAGCATGGATAACAGTCAGCTGCCTCTGCAGCTGACCGGTGAAGCGAAACAGGCGGACCTCATTTTATATGCCCGTTTACCTGCGCAGCTAAGTGGAAGTCTGTCTGACCCAACGCTGACCTTTGAGCCAGGCGCGTTACTTCGTTCAAAGGGAAGAGTCATCGATTCGCTGGACATCGATGAAATCCGCTGGCCTTTAGCGGGTGTAAAAGTCACCCAACGTGGTGTTGACGGACGTTTGCAGGCCATCTTGCAGGCGCATGAAAATGAACTGGGCGATTTCGTGCTGCATATGGATGGGCTGGCGAATGATTTTCTCCCTGACGCTGGCCGCTGGCAGTGGCGCTACTGGGGAAAAGGGAGTTTTACACCGATGAATGCCACCTGGGATGTCGCAGGAAAAGGTGAGTGGCATGACAGCACGATTACGCTGACCGATCTCTCCACCGGTTTCGACCAGTTACAATACGGTACGATGACGGTAGAAAAGCCGCGATTAATTCTCGACAAGCCCATCGTCTGGGTACGTGACGCACAGCATCCCTCCTTTAGCGGCGCGCTGTCACTGGACGCCAGGCAAACGCTGTTCACTGGCGGCAGTGTGTTACCGCCATCAACCTTAAAATTTAGCGTCGATGGGCGCGATCCTACCTATTTCCTCTTTAAAGGCGATTTACATGCTGGTGAGATTGGCCCGGTTCGGGTAAATGGTCGCTGGGACGGTATTCGTCTGCGCGGTAACGCCTGGTGGCCTAAACAATCACTGACCGTATTCCAGCCGCTGGTGCCACCCGACTGGAAGATGAACTTACGCGATGGTGAACTGTATGCTCAGGTTGCATTTTCTGCTGCGCCTGAACAAGGATTCCGCGCGGGAGGACACGGCGTGTTGAAAGGCGGTAGTGCCTGGATGCCAGATAATCAGGTTAACGGTGTCGATTTTGTCCTGCCTTTCCGTTTTGCCGATGGAGCCTGGCATCTGGGGACTCGCGGCCCCGTTACGTTGCGAATTGCCGAAGTGATTAATCTGGTGACAGCGAAAAATATTACGGCTGATTTGCAAGGGCGTTATCCGTGGACTGAAGAAGAACCCTTGCTGTTGACTGATGTTAGCGTCGATGTGTTAGGCGGTAACGTACTGATGAAACAATTACGTATGCCGCAACATGACCCGGCGCTGTTGCGGCTGAATAATCTCTCATCCAGCGAACTGGTTAGCGCCGTCAATCCGAAACAATTCGCCATGTCCGGGGCATTTAGTGGTGCACTGCCGTTATGGCTGAACAATGAAAAATGGATTGTGAAAGATGGCTGGCTGGCGAATAGCGGGCCGATGACATTGCGACTGGATAAAGACACTGCGGATGCGGTGGTAAAAGACAATATGACTGCGGGTTCAGCAATTAACTGGTTGCGCTATATGGAAATTAGCCGTTCATCGACAAAAATTAATTTAGATAATCTCGGTTTATTAACCATGCAGGCCAACATTACAGGTACCAGTCGCGTTGATGGTAAAAGCGGTACGGTAAACCTTAATTACCATCATGAAGAGAATATTTTTACGCTGTGGCGCAGTTTACGCTTTGGCGATAATCTCCAGGCATGGCTGGAGCAGAACGCACGTCTGCCGGGAAATGACTGTCCGCAAGGAAAAGAGTGTGAGGAAAAACAATGAAAATTTTACTGGCTGCGTTGACGTCATCTTTTATGCTGGTTGGCTGTACGCCTCGCATTGAAGTCGCTGCACCTAAGGAACCGATCACTATCAATATGAACGTTAAAATTGAGCATGAGATCATCATCAAGGCAGACAAAGATGTCGAAGAGCTGCTTGAAACTCGTAGCGATCTTTTCTGAGGTGATGATGAAGAAAACATTACTTCTTTGTGCGTTTCTTGTTGGGCTGGTAAGCAGCAATGTAATGGCATTGACTCTGGATGAAGCCAGAACTCAGGGGCGGGTAGGTGAAACATTTTACGGTTATCTGGTTGCGCTGAAAACGGATGCTGAAACAGAGAAATTAGTAGCCGACATTAATGCCGAACGTAAAGCGAGTTACCAACAACTGGCAAAGCAAAATAATGTGTCGGTAGATGATATCGCGAAACTCGCCGGGCAAAAGCTCGTAGCTCGGGCCAAACCGGGGGAATATGTACAAGGGATAAATGGTAAATGGGTGCGAAAATTTTAATAGCAAAACCGCAATATCGGGATAACGCTACAGGAGAAGGCGATTGATCTATTTTCCTGAAACAAGGTGAATATTCAAAAACTCCTGTCAAATTGCCTTTTGCCCTGAAAAATGCATAGTCAAATATCTGTTTTAACTAATTGGCGTTGCAGTACATGCAACGCCAATTAGTTAGCGGAATTTACGTCGATACTCGCCTGGCGTCATCCCAAAGCGTTGCTTAAATACCGTTGAAAAATGACTCTGGTCAGAAAATCCCCAATGAAAGCCGATGCCTGCCAGTTTTTCATCATCTGCGGCATGGCGAATCGCATCTGCACAAAAATCGAGACGACGGTTACGAATATATTGCGCGACTACCAAACCTTTATCGGCAAACATTCGGTACAAACTACGTACTGACATACCTGTCTCTCCGGCTATCCACTCCGGGCGTAATATCTCTTCGCGAATATTATCGTCTATCAACGTAACCACTTTTTGAAACTGACGTTCACGACGAGGTTGAACAGATTCCCGCTGATGAAGTACCGGGCGCAGCAGACACACCATCGCCTGTAGCGCAGCTTCACTTTCTGTTTCAGAAAGTGCCGGATTATTCATGCTCTCCTGTAACAGGCGATGACTGAGTTGCACCATGGGTAAGTCAGCGTCCAGTCTTTCTGCGCAGACAGGTTTTTGATGGGGAAAATATTGTTCCAGCAGAGTGCGTGGCAAAAGTAATGAAATCTGTTTAGAAGACTCCTGCCAGTAAAGCGAACAGGGGCGTGAGGCATCGAGTAACGTAATATCGCCAGCGCCAATCTGCACCTGACGCTCATCCTGCTCCATTATTGCCTGACCACTAAGCTGAAAAACGGTGTAAAACCAGGCATCGTCGCTGCCTTTTACTTCCTGCCAGGTGCGGGATAAATTCACCCCGCTGGTTGTCACGGTACTCAGCTTTAGTCCTTTGGCAAAATGCGTGTCCAGTACACCCGTGTAACGCTCAGTCAGCAGGCGTCCGGTAAAATTTCCGCATACCTGATTGATTTGGGAAAGCCATTGCTGAAACTCATTATCCACTGCGGGGTTCATGGCACGTTTTCGCTCTGTGAAATGTATTTTTATTGTTGCATTTGTGTTGCAATAAACGAAGCTAATGAGCCTGACTATAGGAAATAAGTCTTGTCAGGCATAGAGACATAAGCGGTTATTGTCACGATTTGCGGAGCTTGTCACAGCTGACAAAGCGAATGTCACAGCGAAAAAAGTGACTTTTCTTGTCGCTGCGTACACTGAAATCACACTGGGTAAATAATAAGGAAAAGTGATGACAGAGCCGCATGTAGCAGTATTAAGCCAGGTCCAACAGTTTCTCGATCGTCAACACGGTCTTTATATTGATGGTCGTCCTGGCCCCGCACAAAGTGAAAAACGGTTGGCGATCTTTGATCCGGCCACCGGGCAAGAAATTGCGTCTACTGCTGATGCCAACGAAGCGGATGTAGATAACGCAGTCATGTCTGCCTGGCGGGCCTTTGTCTCGCGTCGCTGGGCCGGGCGATTACCCGCAGAGCGTGAACGTATTCTGCTACGTTTTGCTGATCTGGTGGAGCAGCACAGTGAGGAGCTGGCGCAACTGGAAACCCTGGAGCAAGGCAAGTCAATTGCCATTTCCCGTGCTTTTGAAGTGGGCTGTACGCTGAACTGGATGCGTTATACCGCCGGGTTAACGACCAAAATCGCGGGTAAAACGCTGGACTTGTCGATTCCCTTACCCCAGGGGGCGCGTTATCAGGCCTGGACGCGTAAAGAGCCGGTTGGCGTAGTGGCGGGAATTGTGCCATGGAACTTTCCGTTGATGATTGGTATGTGGAAGGTGATGCCAGCACTGGCAGCAGGCTGTTCAATCGTGATTAAGCCTTCGGAAACCACGCCACTGACGATGTTGCGCGTGGCAGAACTGGCCAGCGAGGCTGGTATCCCTGATGGCGTTTTTAATGTCGTCACCGGGTCAGGTGCTGTATGCGGCGCGGCCCTGACGTCACATCCTCATGTTGCGAAAATCAGTTTTACCGGTTCAACCGCGACGGGAAAAGGTATTGCCAGAACTGCTGCTGATCACTTAACGCGTGTAACGCTGGAACTGGGCGGTAAAAACCCGGCAATTGTATTAAAAGATGCTGATCCGCAATGGGTTATTGAAGGCTTGATGACCGGAAGCTTCCTGAATCAAGGGCAAGTATGCGCCGCCAGTTCGCGAATTTATATTGAAGCGCCGTTGTTTGACACGCTGGTTAGTGGATTTGAGCAGGCGGTAAAATCGTTGCAAGTGGGACCGGGGATGTCACCTGTTGCACAGATTAACCCTTTGGTTTCTCGTGCGCACTGCGACAAAGTGTGTTCATTCCTCGACGATGCGCAGGCACAGCAAGCAGAGCTGATTCGCGGGTCGAATGGACCAGCCGGAGAGGGGTATTATGTTGCGCCAACGCTGGTGGTAAATCCCGATGCTAAATTGCGCTTAACTCGTGAAGAGGTGTTTGGTCCGGTGGTAAACCTGGTGCGAGTAGCGGATGGAGAAGAGGCGTTACAACTGGCAAACGACACGGAATATGGCTTAACTGCCAGTGTCTGGACGCAAAATCTCTCCCAGGCTCTGGAATATAGCGATCGCTTACAGGCAGGGACGGTGTGGGTAAACAGCCATACCTTAATTGACGCTAACTTACCGTTTGGTGGGATGAAGCAGTCAGGAACGGGCCGTGATTTTGGCCCCGACTGGCTGGACGGTTGGTGTGAAACTAAGTCGGTGTGTGTACGGTATTAATCTGGTTCGCTCATAAGTAAAAAACGGCACCTGGTGCCGTTTTTTTGTCTGAAACAATCACTTATCTTTCTTCAGCGCCCCTAGCGTTGGCGTTTCGTCAAAGAAGTTCCATGGTTTCAGCAGAGTATGTACCCATTCGGTCGGCATAATCGGCCACTCTTCGGCGCGGGCCACATGTGTGGTGCCGGTGGTCATCCAGACAACGGCGTCGGTGTTGTCCAGCGACTCGTTATCCTTACTGTATTGTCCAAGACCGGTGTCATGAGTAGAACGGTTCGGATATTTGCCTTCCGGGAAACGCTCGCCAGGATGATAACGCGTTACCCAGAGCTGCTTGTCCATAAAGCTTAAACGATGATAGATCCACTCGTCCGGCGCGAACTGGGCACCTTTTGCTACCGGGTGAGTACCACCTGCATAAGGAATAATTTGATAGGAAACCGGATTGCCCATGCGGTTCTCTTTGTTCGGGTTACTCAACAGACGAATCGTGCCCGGATCAAATTTCTGTGCGGCATCCTGTTCATTGCCGATGTTGTACTGATTAACTTGCATGGTACTGGTGCGTGGGCCACCGGCAGTATTCGGTTTTACCACTGGGTCCATCGCCACCAGGCTGTTATTCTCGCCATCTACATCCAGATCGAGGCGGAAATTATAAATATGTTGGTGTGTAGTACCCACGATATTGTGATCGATAAGCGTGCCGTAGCGCGTGTCATCTTTCGCCGTCTCATCGTGCATGGTTTTCGCTTTAACACCTTTCACCGCTTCGATGCCCGTAGCACCGGCATCGATGCCAATAGTGCCGTTTTCATGGAAGATCCAGTCAAAAATGTAGTCATAGTTACCCACTGTACTGATCCAGCGCACCACTAACTCCCGGCGTTCGGTACTGACGTTGGGCTGGCCCATTTCCTGATGCTTATACTCCGGCCCGGCATAACGTTCAAATACCGCGATAGCGCGAGGGATCTCCATCGGCACGCCAGTGTAGTCGGCGATGGTTTCATTAAGGAGCACTGCGTTAGACGGGGCATCTTTACCACGAGCAATTGGTGAGGTTAGCGTGCCCATACCGTAGTCACCAGAGTCCAGATACGCTTTAAAGTACCAGCCAATATCAGGATCACCGTAAGGCACAATCATGCCGCCGAGAGAACCTTCGTACATGACTTTGCGTTTGGTGCCATTGTCGTTATAAGTCACGGTGGAGATCATCGGCCCGACGCGAGAGTTCATGCTGAGGTGAAAATCCCAGTTCCGCCAGTGAATCATATCGCCAGTAATGGTGTAATTTTTACCTTCAGGCTCAATGATTTGCATAGGCTTAACTGCCGGAGCAACGCGGTCACGGCCATCAAATGGGCGTGCGGTCATTGGCACCGGAACTACCGGACCTTCTTCAATCTTAACGATTTTTTTCTGTTCTAAATCAACGACCGCCACCAGGTTTTCGATGGGATGTGCCCAGTAGTTGCCATCACCGACATCAAGATAGCTGATGACTTTGAGCAACCGGGCATCTTGTTTCAGGCCATCTTTACCATCGAAATAACCTTCGGTCAGCGGCGTGGTAATCACTTTTTTCGCATCAGTAATACCGCGTTTCTTCACGGCAGCGGCAAATTCTTCACTGTTGTTAATAATGTTCTGCACACTGGCGAAATCATCCAGCAACACCATACCGTGGGCGTCTTTAATGGGTTGCCAGGAGAGCAGTTTGTTGTTTTGCAGATCCACCACCGCTTCGATGATATGTTTGCCGTCGAGCATAATGACGTCGGCTTTGCGCGGCTGGTCAACCGGTTTGTTTTCCAGCGCAAACGCCCAGACAGCTTCTTTATCTGGCGGTAGCAGGGAGATCTCAGTAAAACGGGTATTGGGTTTGAAGTCCGCGGAAGCTTTAACAATTTCAACGGCCTGTTTAATTTCGTCCGCAGTTAGCGCATTAAGTGGGTGAGGGCGCTTTTCTACCTGAAAGGTTTGATCCAGCCCGGACTGGAAAACATCGTTAATAAAGGTGTCAGAAACCCAGGCTTTATTGTCTTTCATCACTACCGGTACTTGCAGTGCCAGAGGCTGACCATTAACAATTGCTGTTTGCGCACCAGGCTTCACTTTCACGTACGCGCCATCTTTAATCAGGGTAAAGAGCTGGGCGTAGTCGTCCCACTGCACATCGGCACCAAATTCTTTAAGCGTTTTATCCATTGGCACCATATGCGCTTCACCACCGTGGGCAAATACCGGCGCTTGCCAGGCGAAACTTAAGGCGACTGCCAACGCCAGGGTTGTTTTACGGGCAGAATACAGAGAGGGGCTTCCCATTATTAACCTCGTCAGATGTTGTGTTCTTGTTAGCAACCGCGCTCTGTGGGCGGTTTAGTCAGGTTCACATTATCAGTACTGATGCAAAGGGGATTGCCTGCACCTGCCAGGTTGTTTGGCAGGTGTGCCAGCTTTTCATACAGTGGATGCCCTGAAAATAGATGTACACATCATGCATAATGTGACAACGTCACAAAACTTAGTGAAATAAAAGGGCAACTATTCGCCGTTGCCCTTCATTCACCGATTAATCGACAAAATCACCGTGCTGCCTGGCCACCAGCGTCAGAATTGAATACAGCGCCACCGGGGTTTGATGCTGATTGAATACCTCTACAGCCCATTCCACCACACCTGTTGGTTTTTCTTCTGCGCTACGCTGTTTTTTCAGCGTCTTGCGCTTACAGGTGAGACGCACCTGGATGGTATCGCCTGGCTTTACGGGTTCGATAAAACGCAAGCTTTCCAGCCCGTAGTTAGCAATGACCGGACCGACACCGGCATCGACAAACAGACCCGCAGCCGCAGAAAGCACAAAATACCCATGCACCACCCGCTCACCGAAAATAGATTCGGCAGCAGCAATCTTATCCATATGTGCATAGAAATGATCGCCGCTGAGGCAAGCAAAGTTAACAATATCGGCCTCTGTCATTGTGCGGCGGGGAGTCAACAGGCTGTCGCCTGGTTGTAGCTCCTCAAAATATTTGCGGAACGGATGAATACGATCTTCTTCGACTTTCGCACCGCGCACCCACTGTTTACTGATAGCGGCAAGCATCGTCGGACTACCCTGAACAGCGGTTCGCTGCATGTAATGTTTCACCGCTCGTAAACCGCCTAATTCTTCACCGCCTCCTGCGCGACCAGGCCCACCATGTACCAGTTGTGGCAGTGGGGAGCCATGCCCGGTGGATTCTTTTGCCGACTCTTCATTGAGGATCTGAATTCGCCCATGCGTACGTGCCGCGTCGGCAATAAACTGACGCGCAATTTGCGGATCAGCCGTCACCAGCGTTCCCGCAAGGCTACCGCCGCCTGCACAAGCCAGTTGCAGAGCATGTCGCTGGTTTTGTGCTGGCATCAGCGTTGCGACAGGGCCAAAGGCTTCTGTTGCATGTACAGCCGGTGTTTCATCCGGCTGCGGACAGTACAATAAGGTTGGCGGGAAGAAGGCACCCGCAGCAGATAAATCCGCCTGACCACCGAGGCGAATCTCGCATCCTGCAGCCAGCAATATGTTCACTTTTTCCTGCACATCGGCACGCTGCTCAGCATTTACCAGTGCGCCCATTTTCACGCCTTCCTGAGCAGGATCACCGACCACGACTTTCTGTAATCGCGCAACCAGAGCATCACTGACAGCATTAACCAATGCCTGCGGCACAATAATCCGCCGGATTGCCGTACATTTTTGCCCGGCTTTTGTGGTCATCTCACGCACAACTTCACGAATAAACAGCGCAAACTCCGGTTGATCCGGGGTGACATCTTCGCCCAGTACGCAGCAGTTCAGGGAATCAGCTTCCATAGTGAAGGGGATAGATTTGGCGACGATATTTGGCTGAACTCGCAGCATCTGTCCGGTCGCCGCTGACCCCGTGAAAGTCACCACATCCTGGCTGTCCAGATGATCCAACAAGTCGCCAGCACTACCGCAGATCAGACTAATTGCGCCTTCGGGAACAAGACCACTATCGACAATTGATTTCACCATCGCCTGAGTCAGTTGGGCCGTCGCGGTAGCTGGTTTGATGATGGCTGGCATTCCGCCCAGCCACGTTGGTGCCAGCTTTTCCAGCATTCCCCAGCAGGGGAAGTTAAAGGCGTTAATATGCACTGCCACGCCTGACTTTGAGGTCAGTAAATGGCGCGCGGCAAATCCACCTTCTTTCGATAAGGGGATCAATTCATCTTCCGGCCACAGCGTATCGTCAGGCAGCTCCCGGCTACCGAGGCTGGCGTAAGTAAATAACGTCCCAATGCCACCTTCAATATCAACCCAACTGTCTGCCCGCGTTGCGCCTGTTTGCGCAGAAAGAGCATAGAAACGCTCTTTTTCACTCAGCAGATGTTTAGCGACCGCTTTAAGCATCGCCGCACGTTCGATAAAGGTCATAGCGCGAAGGGCGGGGGCACCTTTTTCAATGGCAAACTGGCGGGCAGCCGCCATATCAAGACCTTCACTGGTCACTTCCCATAACGCCTCGCCGCTAATAGCGTGGTGAATCAAACGGCTACGGCCCCGGCCAGACTGCCAGGTACCGGATAAGAAACTGGCTAACTGCTGCATCGCTACTCTCCAGATGTTTCACATTTCTGTTGCTAATAGTTAAATCGCGAATCATAAAAAGCAAGGGATCTTTTAACGAAATGTTAACTATGCGATCTGTATAGCAACTGCGGAAAACATTAATGCACTGATAAATAATGATTTATAAAAATAGGGTGCGAAATCCGTCACAGTTCAAACATACAAAATTTGTGATTTTACTTAACTATTGTGTAACTTTCATAAAACAATGTGATTCGTGTTTTTAATTAATTCACGAAAACTGGAATCGTAAAGGTGATGACGTGACCCAAGAAGAACGCTTTGAGCAACGGATAGCCCAGGAAACGGCTATCGAGCCACAGGACTGGATGCCCGATGCTTACCGAAAGACATTGATCCGCCAGATTGGGCAGCATGCGCACTCCGAGATTGTTGGTATGTTGCCTGAAGGTAACTGGATCACTCGCGCACCAACCTTGCGGCGTAAAGCCATTCTGTTGGCCAAAGTGCAGGATGAAGCCGGTCATGGTCTGTATCTCTATAGCGCCGCCGAAACACTGGGCTGCGCCAGAGAAGACATCTACCAAAAAATGCTCGACGGACGGATGAAATATTCCTCCATCTTTAATTATCCGACATTGAGTTGGGCTGATATCGGTGTTATCGGCTGGCTGGTGGATGGCGCAGCGATCGTCAATCAGGTGGCGTTATGCCGCACTTCTTATGGCCCGTATGCCAGAGCAATGGTGAAAATCTGCAAAGAAGAGAGTTTTCACCAGCGTCAGGGGTTTGAAGCCTGCATGGCACTGGCGCAGGGCAGCGAAGCTCAAAAGCAGATGTTGCAAGACGCCATTAACCGTTTCTGGTGGCCAGCCTTAATGATGTTCGGGCCAAACGATGATAACTCGCCAAACAGCGCCAGAAGTCTCACCTGGAAAATCAAACGTTTCACCAACGACGAACTCCGCCAGCGTTTCGTGGATAACACCGTTCCACAGGTTGAAATGCTCGGTATGACCGTTCCTGACCCGGATCTGCATTTTGACACTGAAAGCGGTCACTACCGCTTTGGTGAGATCGACTGGCAGGAGTTTAACGAAGTAATTAACGGTCGCGGAATTTGTAATCAGGAGAGGCTCGACGCCAAACGTAAAGCCTGGGAAGAAGGTACCTGGGTACGGGAAGCAGCGCTGGCCCATGCACAAAAACAACATGCCCGTAAGGTCGCATAAGGAGATTCAAAATGAGTAATGTTTACTGGCCGTTATACGAAGTTTTCGTGCGTGGCAAACAGGGCTTATCACACCGCCATGTTGGCAGTTTACATGCTGCCGATGAGCGGATGGCACTGGAAAATGCCCGTGATGCTTACACCCGTCGTAGCGAAGGATGTTCAATTTGGGTGGTGAAGGCGAGTGAAATTGTTGCCTCGCAACCGGAAGAACGCGGTGAATTTTTTGATCCGGCTGAAAGCAAGGTCTATCGCCATCCAACGTTTTACACCATCCCTGATGGCATTGAGCACATGTGAGGTCGGAAATGAATCAGTTAACGGCTTACACCTTGCGCCTGGGCGATAACTGCCTGGTGCTCTCCCAGCGGTTGGGTGAATGGTGCGGTCACGCACCGGAACTGGAAATCGATCTCGCACTGGCAAACATTGGCCTCGATTTATTAGGTCAGGCACGCAACTTCTTATCGTATGCCGCTGAATTAGCGGGAGAAGGCGATGAAGATACCCTGGCCTTCACCCGAGACGAGCGCCAGTTCAGCAACTTATTGTTGGTTGAACAACCAAACGGCAATTTTGCCGACACCATTGCACGCCAGTATTTCATCGATGCATGGCATGTGGCGCTCTTTACCCGTCTGATGGAAAGCCGTGATCCGCAACTGGCGGCGATTTCTGCCAAAGCAATTAAAGAAGCGCGCTATCACCTGCGTTTTAGTCGTGGCTGGCTGGAGCGACTGGGCAATGGTACTGACGTATCAGGGCAAAAGATGCAGCAGGCCATCAACAAGTTGTGGCGTTTTACCGCCGAACTGTTCGATGCCGACGAGATTGATATTGCACTGAGTGAAGAGGGTATTGCGGTTGATCCACGCACTTTACGCGCAGCGTGGGAAGCCGAAGTTTTTGCCGGGATCAACGAAGCCACATTGAACGTACCGCAAGAGCAGGCGTATCGCACTGGCGGTAAAAAAGGACTGCATACCGAACACCTTGGACCCATGCTGGCAGAAATGCAGTATCTCCAGCGTGTCTTGCCCGGTCAGCAATGGTAACAGAGGAGATGGGTATGCAACGTCTGGCCACCATTGCACCGCCACAGGTTCATGAGATATGGGCGCTACTCAGCCAGATCCCGGACCCGGAGATCCCGGTGCTGACCATTACTGATTTAGGCATGGTGCGTAATGTGACACAGATGGGAGAAGGATGGGTGATCGGCTTTACGCCGACATATTCCGGTTGTCCGGCAACGGAACATTTGATTGGCGCGATACGTGAGGCAATGACAACCAACGGGTTTACCCCCGTTCAGGTTGTGCTGCAACTCGACCCGGCATGGACCACCGACTGGATGACCCCCGATGCCCGTGAGCGTCTGCGAGAGTATGGCATTAGCCCGCCCGCCGGACACAGTTGCCATGCCCAGTTGCCGCCAGAAGTACGTTGCCCGCGCTGCGCCAGCGTCCATACCACACTTATCAGTGAATTTGGTTCCACGGCCTGCAAAGCATTGTACCGCTGCGATAGTTGCCGCGAACCTTTCGATTATTTCAAATGTATTTGAGGATGCCATGACAACGTTTCATTCCTTAACAGTGGCAAAAGTCGAGTCGGAAACCCGTGATGCGGTGACCATTACCTTTGCGGTGCCCCAGCCTTTGCAGGAGGCGTATCGCTTTCGCCCCGGTCAACATTTGACCTTAAAAGCCAGCTTTGATGGTGAAGAATTACGCCGTTGTTACTCCATTTGCCGCAGCTATCTGCCTGGCGAAATTAGTGTGGCGGTGAAAGCCATTGAAGGCGGACGTTTCTCCCGCTATGCCCGCGAACACATCCGCCAGGGTATGACGCTGGAGGTCATGGTGCCGCAGGGGCATTTCGGCTATCAGCCGCAGGCCGAACGCCAGGGGCGCTATCTGGCAATTGCAGCAGGATCAGGTATTACGCCAATGCTGGCGATTATCGCCACCACTTTACAAACCGAGCCTGAAAGTCAGTTCACCCTGATCTACGGTAACCGTACCAGCCAGAGCATGATGTTTCGCCAGGCACTGGCAGACCTGAAAGACAAATATCCTCAGCGTTTACAGTTGTTGTGCATTTTCAGTCAGGAAACCCTCGACAGCGATCTGCTTCACGGGCGTATTGACGGTGAAAAATTACAGTCACTTGGGGCCTCGCTCATTAATTTTCGTCTTTATGATGAGGCATTTATTTGTGGTCCGGCGGCGATGATGGATGACGCGGAAACCGCCTTAAAAGCACTGGGAATGCCAGATAAAACCATTCATCTGGAGCGGTTTAATACGCCTGGCACGCGCGTCAAACGTAGCGTTAACGTGCAAAGTGACGGACAAAAAGTGACTGTACGTCAGGATGGGCGGGATCGGGAAATCGTGCTTAATGCCGACGATGAAAGCATTCTCGATGCGGCATTGCGCCAGGGGGCGGATCTGCCCTATGCCTGCAAAGGCGGCGTCTGTGCGACCTGCAAATGCAAAGTGCTGCGTGGCAAAGTGGCGATGGAAACCAATTACAGTCTGGAACCGGATGAACTGGCCGCAGGTTATGTGTTGAGTTGCCAGGCACTGCCACTGACCAGCGATGTGGTGGTTGACTTTGACGCGAAGGGGATGGCATGAGCGAACTGATCGTCAGCCGTCAGCAACGAGTATTGTTGCTGACCCTTAACCGTCCCGCCGCACGTAATGCGCTAAATAATGCCCTGCTGATGCAACTGGTAAATGAACTGGAAGCTGCGGCTACCGATACCAGCATTTCGGTCTGTGTGATTACCGGTAATGCACGCTTTTTTGCCGCTGGGGCCGATCTCAACGAAATGGCAGAAAAAGATCTCGCGGCCACCTTAAACGATACACGTCCGCAGCTATGGGCGCGATTGCAGGCCTTTAATAAACCACTTATCGCAGCCGTCAATGGTTACGCGCTTGGGGCGGGTTGCGAACTGGCATTGTTGTGCGATGTGGTGGTTGCCGGAGAGAACGCGCGTTTTGGGTTGCCGGAAATCACTCTCGGCATCATGCCTGGCGCAGGCGGAACGCAACGTTTAATCCGTAGTGTCGGTAAATCGTTAGCCAGCAAAATGGTGCTGAGCGGAGAAAGTATCACCGCTCAGCAAGCACAGCAGGCCGGGCTGGTTAGCGACGTCTTCCCCAGCGATTTAACCCTCGAATACGCCTTACAGCTGGCATCGAAAATGGCACGTCACTCGCCGCTGGCCTTACAAGCGGCAAAGCAAGCGCTGCGCCAGTCGCAGGAAGTGGCTTTGCAAGCCGGACTTGCCCAGGAGCGACAGTTATTCACCTTGCTGGCGGCAACAGAAGATCGTCATGAAGGCATCTCCGCTTTCTTACAAAAACGCACGCCCGACTTTAAAGGACGCTAATGATGGAATTCATCCTCAGTCATGTAGAAAAGGGCGTGATGACACTAACGCTCAACCGCCCGGAACGCCTGAACAGTTTTAATGATGAGATGCACGCACAACTGGCAGAGTGCCTGAAACAGGTCGAGCGCGACGACACTATCCGTTGCCTGTTACTTACAGGTGCCGGGCGCGGATTTTGTGCTGGTCAGGATCTTAACGATCGTAACGTTGATCCCACAGGCCCCGCACCGGATTTAGGGATGTCAGTTGAACGTTTCTATAACCCACTGGTACGTCGCCTGGCAAAACTGCCAAAACCGGTGATCTGTGCAGTCAATGGCGTGGCGGCAGGGGCAGGCGCAACACTGGCACTGGGGGGCGACATCGTTATTGCTGCCCGTTCAGCAAAATTCGTCATGGCGTTTAGTAAGTTAGGCTTAATACCCGATTGCGGTGGAACCTGGTTACTGCCACGCGTTGCCGGACGAGCGCGCGCCATGGGGCTGGCACTGCTGGGGAATCAACTGAGTGCTGAACAGGCGCACGAATGGGGGATGATCTGGCAGGTTGTTGATGATGAAACGCTGGCAGATACCGCGCAACAGCTGGCACGGCATCTGGCGACACAACCGACATTTGGTCTTGGACTTATCAAGCAAGCGATAAATAGCGCTGAAACCAATACGCTCGATACGCAACTGGATCTGGAACGTGACTATCAGCGACTTGCCGGACGGAGCGCAGATTATCGTGAAGGTGTCAGTGCGTTCCTGGCTAAACGCTCACCGCAGTTCACGGGGAAATAGCATGATGATAAATGTGCAAACTGTGGCAGTGATTGGGAGCGGCACCATGGGGGCAGGCATTGCTGAAGTTGCTGCCAGTCATGGACACCAGGTTTTACTGTATGACATTTCTGCTGAAGCGCTGACCCGCGCAATCGACGGGATACACGCGCGGCTAAATTCACGCGTGACGCGGGGAAAACTGACTGCTGAAACCTGTGAACGCACATTGAAACGCCTGATCCCGGTGACCGATATTCACGCGCTGGCAGCTGCGGACCTGGTCATTGAAGCGGCGTCTGAACGTCTGGAAGTCAAAAAAGCGCTCTTTGCACAGCTGGCGGAAGTTTGCCCGCCACAAACGCTATTGACCACTAACACTTCGTCAATCTCTATAACCGCGATTGCTGCGGAGATAAAAAATCCTGAACGTGTTGCGGGGCTGCATTTTTTTAACCCGGCACCGGTGATGAAGTTGGTGGAGGTGGTCAGTGGGCTGGCAACGGCGGCGGAAGTTGTTGAGCAGTTGTGTGAACTAACGTTGAGTTGGGGTAAGCAGCCTGTGCGCTGTCATTCGACTCCTGGATTTATCGTTAACCGTGTTGCGCGTCCTTATTATTCCGAGGCCTGGCGGGCACTGGAAGAGCAGGTTGCTGCACCAGAAGTGATTGACGCTGCACTTCGCGATGGCGCTGGTTTCCCGATGGGGCCGCTGGAATTAACCGATCTGATTGGTCAGGACGTCAATTTTGCTGTCACCTGTTCGGTGTTTAACGCTTTCTGGCAGGAGCGTCGTTTTTTACCTTCGCTGGTGCAACAGGAACTGGTGATTGGTGGACGGTTGGGCAAGAAAAGTGGGCTGGGCGTGTACGACTGGCGCGCGGAACGTGAGGCAGTTGTTGGCCTGGAAGCGGTAAGCGACAGTTTTAGCCCAATGAAAGTAGAAAAGAAAAGTGACGGTGTCACGGAAATTGACGATGTTTTATTGATTGAGACACAAGGCGAGACGGCACAGGCGCTGGCAATACGACTGGCACGCCCGGTGGTAGTGATCGATAAAATGGCGGGCAAGGTGGTGACCATTGCTGCTGCAGCGGTGAACCCGGACTCAGCGACCCGCAAGGCCATTTATTACCTGCAACAGCAGGGCAAAACAGTGCTGCAAATTGCAGATTACCCAGGAATGCTGATTTGGCGAACGGTAGCAATGATCATCAATGAAGCCCTTGATGCGCTTCAAAAAGGCGTGGCCTCTGAACAGGATATCGATACCGCCATGCGTCTTGGGGTGAATTATCCATATGGCCCACTTGCCTGGGGAGCGCAACTTGGCTGGCAGCGAATATTAAGGCTCCTTGAAAATCTACAGCATCACTATGGCGAAGAACGCTATCGCCCATGTTCATTGCTGCGCCAACGGGCGCTTCTGGAGAGTGGTTATGAGTCATAAGGCCTGGCAAAATGCCCATGCAATGTATGAGAACGATGCCTGCGCCAAAGCGCTTGGCATCGACATTATCTCAATGGATGAAGGCTTTGCTGTAGTGACCATGACCGTCACTGCACAAATGCTTAACGGTCATCAAAGTTGCCACGGCGGGCAGCTATTTTCACTGGCTGATACTGCCTTTGCCTACGCCTGCAATAGCCAGGGGCTGGCAGCCGTCGCTTCTGCCTGCACGATTGATTTTTTGCGTCCAGGCTTTGCCGGAGACACCTTAACTGCTACTGCGCAGGTACGTCATCAGGGCAAGCAAACCGGTGTTTACGACATCGAAATTGTTAACCAACAACAAAAAACGGTTGCGCTGTTTCGCGGTAAATCTCACCGCATCGGCGGCACCATTACAGGAGAAGCCTGATGCGTGAAGCCTTTATTTGTGACGGAATTCGTACGCCAATTGGTCGCTACGGCGGGGCATTATCAAGTGTTCGGGCTGATGATCTGGCTGCTATCCCTTTGCGGGAACTGCTGGTGCGAAACCCGCGTCTCGATGCGGAGTGTATCGATGATGTGATCCTCGGCTGTGCTAATCAGGCGGGAGAAGATAACCGTAACGTAGCCCGGATGGCGACTTTACTGGCGGGGCTGCCGCAGAGTGTTTCCGGCACAACCATTAACCGCTTGTGTGGTTCCGGGCTGGACGCACTGGGGTTTGCCGCACGGGCGATTAAAGCGGGCGATGGCGATTTGCTGATCGCCGGTGGCGTGGAGTCAATGTCACGGGCACCGTTTGTTATGGGCAAGGCAGCCAGTGCATTTTCTCGTCAGGCTGAGATGTTCGATACCACTATTGGCTGGCGATTTGTGAACCCGCTCATGGCTCAGCAATTTGGAACTGACAGCATGCCGGAAACGGCAGAGAATGTAGCTGAACTGTTAAAAATCTCACGAGAAGATCAAGATAGTTTTGCGCTACGCAGTCAGCAACGTACGGCAAAAGCGCAATCCTCAGGCATTCTGGCTGAGGAGATTGTTCCGGTTGTGTTGAAAAACAAGAAAGGTGTTGTAACAGAAATACAACATGATGAGCATCTGCGCCCGGAAACGACGCTGGAACAGTTACGTGGGTTAAAAGCACCATTTCGTGCCAATGGGGTGATTACCGCAGGCAATGCTTCCGGGGTGAATGACGGAGCCGCTGCGTTGATTATTGCCAGTGAACAGATGGCAGCAGCGCAAGGACTGACACCGCGGGCGCGTATCGTAGCCATGGCAACCGCCGGGGTGGAACCGCGCCTGATGGGGCTTGGTCCGGTGCCTGCAACTCGCCGGGTGCTGGAACGCGCAGGGCTGAGTATTCACGATATGGACGTGATTGAACTGAACGAAGCGTTCGCGGCCCAGGCGTTGGGTGTACTACGCGAATTGGGGCTGCCTGATGATGCCCCACATGTTAACCCCAACGGAGGCGCTATCGCCTTAGGCCATCCGTTGGGAATGAGTGGTGCCCGCCTGGCACTGGCTGCCAGCCATGAGCTGCATCGGCGTAACGGTCGTTACGCATTGTGCACCATGTGCATCGGTGTCGGTCAGGGCATCGCCATGATTCTGGAGCGTGTTTGAGCATATCAACCTGCGAGTACCCTACAATGATAACCAATACAAAGCTTGACCCGATTGAAACCGCGTCTGTTGATGAGTTACAGGCGTTGCAAACACAGCGTCTGAAATGGACGCTCAAACACGCGTATGAAAATGTGCCGATGTATCGGCGCAAATTCGACGCAGCAGGCGTACATCCTGATGATTTCAGGGAACTTTCAGACCTGCGTAAATTTCCCTGTACCACCAAACAGGATCTGCGCGACAACTATCCCTTTGACACCTTTGCCGTGCCAATGGAACAAGTGGTGCGCATTCATGCTTCTTCGGGAACCACAGGTAAACCGACAGTTGTCGGCTATACGCAAAACGATATTGATAACTGGGCCAATATTGTAGCGCGTTCTTTGCGTGCGGCAGGGGGCTCGCCCAAAGACAAAATTCATGTTGCCTATGGTTACGGCCTGTTTACTGGTGGGCTGGGTGCGCACTATGGTGCCGAACGTCTGGGCGCTACGGTGATCCCGATGTCTGGCGGGCAGACGGAAAAACAAGCGCAACTGATCCGTGATTTTCAACCAGATATGATCATGGTTACGCCATCTTATTGCCTTAACCTGATTGAAGAGCTGGAGCGGCAGTTGGGCGGTGATGCCAGCGGTTGCTCGCTGCGGGTTGGAGTATTTGGTGCTGAGCCGTGGACACAGGCCATGCGTAAAGAGATTGAGCGTCGCCTGGGGATCACCGCACTGGATATTTATGGCCTGTCAGAAGTGATGGGGCCGGGGGTGGCGATGGAGTGTCTGGAAACTACCGACGGCCCAACCATTTGGGAAGATCATTTCTATCCTGAAATTGTTAATCCTCATGACGGCACACCGCTTGCCGATGGTGAACATGGCGAACTGTTATTCACCACGCTGACCAAAGAAGCATTGCCGGTCATTCGTTACCGCACGCGTGATTTAACCCGACTGTTACCAGGAACGGCGCGGACTATGCGCCGCATGGATCGCATCAGCGGACGCAGCGATGACATGTTGATTATTCGCGGTGTAAATGTCTTTCCGTCACAACTGGAAGAAGAGATTGTCAAATTCGAACATTTATCGCCGCATTACCAACTGGAGGTGAACCGCCGGGGGCATCTTGATTCACTTTCTGTGAAAGTGGAGTTGAAAGAAAGTAGCCTGACATTGACGCATGAGCAGCGTTGCCAGGTATGCCACCAGCTGCGCCATCGGATTAAGTCGATGGTGGGGATCTCTACCGATGTGATGATCGTTAACTGTGGCAGTATCCCGCGTTCAGAAGGCAAGGCGTGTCGGGTGTTTGATCTGCGCAATATTGTTGGTGCCTGACGTATCGTCTGGCCCTGGTGGGGTAAAGCGCCAGGGCCAGAAGTCGATACGACCTGTGCTATGATTCATAAATCACAACAATAACAACAGACTGAAGCGAATGAGTAAACTTGATACTTTTATCCAACATGCTGTAAACGCTGTTCCGGTCAGTGGCACATCTTTGATCTCCTCTCTGTATGGTGATTCGCTTTCCCATCGTGGTGGTGAAATCTGGTTGGGTAGTCTGGCTGCTTTGCTGGAAGGGCTGGGATTTGGTGAGCGTTTCGTGCGCACCGCTTTGTTTCGTCTTAATAAAGAAGGCTGGCTGGATGTTTCCCGCATCGGGCGACGCAGTTTCTATAGCCTCAGTGATAAAGGCTTGCGCCTGACGCGACGGGCAGAAAGTAAAATTTATCGCGCAGAGCAACCTGCATGGGATGGTAAATGGCTCCTGTTGCTCTCGGAAGGTTTAGATAAATCAACGCTGGCTGATGTCAAAAAGCAGTTGATCTGGCAAGGTTTTGGCGCACTGGCACCCAGCCTGATGGCATCGCCGTCGCAAAAACTGGCCGATGTACAGACACTTTTGCATGAAGCGGGTGTGGCGGATAACGTGATTTGTTTTGAAGCGCAAATACCACTGGCGCTTTCTCGCGCAGCACTGCGTGCCAGAGTAGAAGAGTGCTGGCATTTAACTGAACAAAATGCCATGTACGAAACCTTTATTCAGTCATTCCGCCCGCTGGTGCCGCTTTTAAAAGAGGCGGCAGACGAGTTAACCCCGGAGCGGGCATTTCATATTCAGCTTTTACTGATCCATTTTTATCGCCGTGTCGTCCTTAAAGACCCATTGTTGCCGGAGGAGTTGCTTCCGGCACACTGGGCAGGGCATACGGCGCGTCAGCTGTGTATCAACATTTATCAGCGCGTAGCGCCTGCTGCTTTAGCGTTCGTTAGTGAAAAAGGTGAAACCTCGGTCGGTGAACTGCCTGCGCCGGGAAGCCTGTATTTTCAACGTTTTGGCGGCTTGAATATTGAACAGGAGGCGTTATGCCAATTTATCAGATAGACGGTCTGACTCCGGTTGTGCCAGAAGAGAGTTTTGTCCATCCGACAGCGGTATTGATCGGCGATGTTATTCTCGGCAAGGGCGTTTACGTTGGGCCAAATGCCAGCCTGCGTGGCGATTTTGGTCGTATCGTGGTGAAAGATGGCGCGAACATTCAGGATAATTGCGTTATGCACGGTTTTCCCGAGCAGGATACTGTTGTAGGAGAAGATGGACATATTGGTCATAGCGCTATCCTTCACGGCTGCATTATCCGCCGCAATGCATTAGTGGGAATGAACGCGGTAGTGATGGACGGTGCGGTGATTGGCGAGAACAGCATTGTTGGTGCATCCGCATTTGTGAAAGCCAAAGCAGAAATGCCAGCTAATTACCTGATTGTCGGCAGCCCGGCGAAAGCGATTCGTGAACTCAGTGAGCAGGAGTTGGCATGGAAAAAGCAGGGTACGCATGAGTACCAGGTGCTGGTGACACGCTGTAAGCAGACGTTACATCAAGTCGAGCCATTGCGGGAAATTGAACCTGGCAGGAAACGCCTGGTATTTGATGAGAATCTGCGACCGAAACAGTAACAGATGTAAAATTATTTTGTCCCTTTAATTATAAAGCAGAGTTATGTTTAAGCTCTGCTTTATTTATTTGAGTATTAATTCATACCGTTTTTTCATCATATAATTATTTATAATGAGAATGTGGTTTTAATTTGTAATTTATATTATATACACAATTTATATATTTCATGGTCTTTTTTTATTCACCTGAATTATAATTGTGAATTATAGGAAAGTATGTTTGATTAGATAATAATCTACTGGCAATATTGGATGTCTTCTATGTTTTAAATAACTAATTGGTCGGGTTAGTGCATCCGGCTTTCTTTATATTCGCCAGAAGGATTTATTATGCAAAGGAAAACTCTATTGTCGGCCTGTATTGCATTAGCTCTGAGTGGTCAGGGTTGGGCGGCAGATATCACAGAGGTAGAAACCACCACAGGTGAAAAGAAAAATACCAATGTGACTTGTCCGGCAGACCCAGGAAAACTCAGTCCGGAAGAGCTTAAACGCTTACCCTCTGAATGCTCTCCTTTAGTCGAACAAAACCTGATGCCATGGCTTTCCACAGGCGCTGCTGCGTTAATCACGGCCTTAGCCGTAGTGGAACTAAACGACGATGATGATCATCATCATCGCAACAATTCTCCACTCCCACCGACACCCCCTGATGATGAATCAGACGACACTCCAGTTCCCCCAACTCCTGGCGGAGATGAGATAATACCGGACGATCCGGATGATACGCCTACACCTCCCAAACCGGTTTCGTTTAATAATGACGTTATTCTCGATAAAACAGAAAAAACGTTAACTATTCGCGATTCAGTTTTTACTTATACCGAGAATGCTGACGGGACTATATCTCTGCAAGATAGCAATGGTCGTAAGGCAACGATTAATCTTTGGCAGATTGATGAAGCGAATAACACTGTTGCCCTTGAAGGGGTGAGCGCAGATGGCGCAACGAAGTGGCAATATAATCACAACGGTGAGCTTGTTATTACGGGTGATAATGCCACAGTAAACAACAATGGCAAAACCACCGTTGACGGTAAAGATTCCACCGGTACGGAAATCAACGGTAATAACGGGAAAGTGATTCAGGACGGCGATCTGGATGTCAGCGGCGGCGGTCACGGTATTGATATCACCGGTGACAGCGCGACGGTGGATAACAAGGGCACCATGACCGTCACCGATCCGGAGTCCATGGGTATCCAGATCGACGGTGACAAGGCCATCGTCAATAACGAAGGCGAGAGCACCATCACCAACGGTGGCACCGGCACCCAGATTAATGGTGATGACGCCACGGCAAACAACAACGGCAAAACCACCGTTGACGGCAAGGATTCCACCGGTACGGAAATTGCTGGCAATAACGGGAAGGTGATTCAGGACGGCGATCTGGATGTCAGCGGCGGCGGTCACGGTATTGATATCACCGGTGACAGCGCGACGGTGGATAACAAGGGCACCATGACCGTCACCGATCCGGAGTCCATCGGTATCCAGGTTGACGGCGACCAGGCGGTTGTTAACAACGAAGGCGAGAGCGCCATCACCAACGGTGGCACCGGCACGCAGATTAACGGTGATGACGCCACGGCAAACAACAACGGCAAAACCACCGTTGACGGCAAGGATTCCACCGGTACGGAAATTGCTGGCAATAACGGGAAGGTGATTCAGGACGGCGATCTGGATGTCAGCGGCGGCGGTCACGGTATTGATATCACCGGTGACAGCGCGACGGTGGATAACAAGGGCACCATGACCGTCACCGATCCGGAGTCCATCGGTATCCAGATTGACGGCGACCAGGCCATCGTCAATAACGAAGGCGAGAGCACTATCACCAATGGCGGCACCGGCACTCAGATCAACGGTAACGACGCCACCGCGAATAACAGTGGAAAAACCACTGTTGATGGAAAAGATTCCACGGGTACCAAAATCGCGGGCAATATCGGCATTGTAAATCTGGATGGTAGCCTGACTGTTACAGGCGGTGCGCATGGTGTTGAGAACATTGGTGACAACGGCACGGTTAACAACAAAGGAGATATTGTTGTTTCCGATACTGGATCGATTGGCGTGCTCATCAACGGTGAGGGGGCAACAGTATCCAATACGGGTGATGTTAACGTTAGCAATGAAGCGACAGGGTTCAGCATCACAACCAACAGTGGGAAGGTTTCGCTGGCAGGCAGTATGCAGGTTGGCGATTTCTCGACCGGGGTAGATCTTAATGGCAACAATAACAGCGTGACGCTGGCGGCAAAAGATCTAAAAGTGGTCGGGCAGAAAGCGACGGGCATAAACGTTTCTGGCGATGCGAATACAGTGAATATCACTGGTAACGTTCTGGTTGATAAGGATAAAACCGCAGACAATGCGGCGGAATATTTCTTCGATCCATCCGTGGGTATCAACGTTTACGGCAGTGATAATAACGTGACGCTGGATGGAAAGTTAACTGTTGTATCAGACAGTGAGGTTACTTCTCGTCAGAGTAATTTATTTGATGGCAGCGCAGAGAAAACGTCAGGTCTGGTTGTGATTGGCGATGGCAATACCGTTAATATGAATGGTGGACTTGAACTGATTGGAGAGAAAAACGCGCTTGCAGATGGGTCGCAGGTTACTTCCTTGCGCACAGGATATAGTTATACCAGCGTTATTGTCGTTAGTGGTGAGTCGTCGGTATATCTGAATGGAGATACGACAATCAGCGGAGAATTCCCTCTGGGGTTTGCCGGGGTTATTCGGGTACAGGATAAAGCTTTGCTGGAAATTGGCAGTGGCGCTACGCTAACAATGCAGGATATTGACAGTTTTGAACATCATGGGACAAGAACCCCAGAACTTACTTATGCTGATTCCGGTGCGAAAATTGTTAATAAAGGTACTGTTGAAATTCAGAATTTAGGTTTTGCTTTTGTTACTGGTGAAAATACAACAGGTATAAATAGTGGCACGATCTCGTTATTACAAAATGGTAAAGATCCGGCACCGTCTCCCATTGTTTTACTGGCTACTAACGGAGGGAGCGCCACTAATGCAGGTACGATCACAGGTAAAGTGACGGAACAACATAGCGTATTTAACAAGTATTCAACGGGCACATCGAATTCATTTATTTTTAATAACGATGTCAGTAGCATAACAGGGTTAGTCGCTCAATCGAATAGCACAATTATCAATACTGACAGCGGCATCATTGATTTGTATGGTCGTGGTAGTGTCGGCATGCTTGCTATAGCAGATTCAACAGCAGAAAATCAGGGTAAAATTACACTGGATTCTATGTGGGTAGATGCAAATGACACTACCGCAATGCGAGATATAGCTAGCAACAGCGCCATTGACTTCGGTACAGGTGTGGGAGTTGGTACTGATAGTTATAGTGGTGCAGGGAAAAATGCAACAGCAATTAACCAATTGGGCGGTGTTATAACTATTTATAACGCCGGCGCAGGTATGGCGGCCTATGGCGCCAGCAATACAGTTATTAACCAGGGGACGATTAACCTCGAAAAAAATGGTAATTATGACGATAGTCTGGCAGCAAATACTCTGGTAGGGATGGCTGTTTATGAGCATGGTACTGCTATCAACGACCAGACGGGTGTTATCAATATCAATGTTGGTACTGGTCAGGCGTTTTATAACGATGGCACAGGAACAATTGTTAACTATGGTACAATCTGCACTTTCGGCGTGTGCCAATCGGGGAATGAGTACAATAATACAGATGATTTCACCTCACTGATCTATACCGGTGGCGATACGATTACACGAAGCGGAGAAACTGTAACGCTAAATAAATCTGCTGCTGTGACTGATAAGCTGGCTGGGAATGTTGTTAATAGCGGAACGCTTTCCGGTGATCAAATTACGGTATCAAGCGGTCTTCTGGAAAATACCAGCGGTGGCATCATCAATAACTTAGTAAAACTTGACAAGGGTGCCGTCATTAAAAATGCCGGGGTGATGACGAATAACGTCGATGTTAGCGGTGGAATCCTCAATAATGCCGGAGAAATGACTGCGCAAATTACCATGAATGCTGGTGCTGATAGTTCGTTAGTGAACAACACCGGAACCATCAATAAAATCGTGCAGAACGCGGGGGTATTCAATAATAGTGGCAGTGTAACAGGGCGGATGATGTCGGCTGGCGGGGTCTTTAATAATCAAACTGACGGGGCGATTATGAGAGGTGCTGCGCTGACAGGTACTGCAGTGGCAAATAACGAAGGAACCTGGAACCTCGGAAGTAGTAGTGAGGGTAACAACACCGGGATGCTGGAAGTTAATAATAATTCAGCTTTCAATAACCGCGGCGAGTTTATTCTTGATAACGACAAGAATGCTGTGCACATCAACCAGTCCGGTACGCTTTATAATACCGGTCACATGAACATCAGTAATTCTTCCCACAACGGAGCCGTTAATATGTGGGGCGGAAATGGTCGTTTTATCAATGACGGAACGATTGATGTTTCTGCGAAGTCACTGGTAGTCAGCGCTAATAATGCCGGCGATCAGAATGCCTTCTTCTGGAACCAGGATAACGGGGTCATCAACTTCGATCACGACAGCGCCAGTGCCGTGAAAGTCACCCACAGCAACTTTATTGCCCAGAATGACGGCATCATGAACATCAGCGGCACCGGTGCTGTGGCTATGGAAGGTGATAAGAACGCGCAGCTGGTTAACAATGGCACCATCAACCTCGGTACCGCAGGCACTACTGACACGGGTATGATCGGTATGCAACTCGATGCCAACGCCACGGCGGATGCGGTAATCGAAAACAACGGCACCATCAATATCTTCGCCAATGACTCGTTTGCATTTAGCGTACTGGGTACAGTAGGTCATGTGGTTAACAACGGCACGGTGGTGATTGCCGATGGGGTTACGGGTTCTGGACTGATCAAGCAGGGCGACAGCATCAATGTTGAAGGTATGAACGGTAACAACGGTAATAGCAGCGAAGTGCATTATGGCGACTATACGTTGCCGGATGTGCCGAAGCCCAATACGGTTAGTGTAACGTCGGGAAGTGATGAGGCTGGTGGCAGCATGAACAACCTCAACGGCTATGTCGTCGGTACCAACGTTAACGGCAGCGCCGGGAAGCTGAAGGTTAACAATGCCAGCATGAACGGCGTGGAGATTAACACGGGCTTTACCGCTGGTACGGCAGACACCACTGTGAGTTTTGATAACGTAGTGGAAGGTAGCAACCTGACCGACGCTGACGCCATCACCTCAACGTCCGTGGTATGGACTGCCAAAGGCAGCACCGATGCCAGCGGTAACGTTGACGTCACCATGAGCAAAAATGCCTACACCGATGTGGCAACAGATGCCTCGGTGAATGACATCGCGAAAGCACTGGATGCGGGTTACACCAACAACGAACTGTTTACCAGCCTGAACGTCGGCACGACTGCTGAACTGAACAGTGCTCTGAAACAGGTCAGCGGTAGCCAGGCGACCACGGTATTCCGCGAAGCGCGCGTGTTAAGCAACCGCTTTAGTATGCTGGCAGATGCCGCGCCGAAAGTGGGTAACGGTCTGGCGTTCAACGTTGTCGCGAAAGGCGATCCGCGTGCCGAGTTAGGTAATAATACCGAATACGACATGCTGGCATTGCGTAAAACTATCGACCTGAGCGAAAGCCAGACGATGAGTCTGGAGTACGGTATCGCTCGTCTCGATGGTGATGGTGCGCAGAAAGCGGGTGATAATGGCGTTACAGGCGGTTATAGCCAGTTTTTTGGCCTGAAACATCAGATGTCGTTCGATAACGGCATGAACTGGAATAACGCCTTGCGTTACGACGTTCACAACCTTGACAGCAGCCGCTCGATTGCATTTGGCAACACGAACAAAACGGCTGATACCGACGTGAAACAGCAGTACCTGGAGTTCCGCAGCGAAGGGGCGAAGACTTTCGAACCGAGCGAAGGACTGAAGGTTACGCCATATGCGGGTGTAAAACTGCGTCACACACTGGAAGGTGGCTATCAGGAGCGCAATGCCGGAGACTTTAACCTGAATATGAACAGTGGCAGCGAAACGGCGGTGGACAGCATCGTCGGGCTGAAACTGGACTACGCAGGTAAAGACGGCTGGAGCGCTAGCGCTACGCTGGAAGGCGGGCCGAACCTGAGCTACGCGAAGAGCCAGCGTACGGCAAGCCTGGCAGGCGCAGGCAGTCAGCACTTTAACGTCGATGACGGTCAGAAGGGCGGCGGCATCAATAGCCTGACAAGCGTCGGCGTGAAGTACAGCAGCAAAGAAAGTTCGCTGAATCTGGATGCGTACAACTGGAAAGAGGATGGCATCAGCGATAAAGGCGTGATGCTGAACTTCAAGAAAACGTTCTAATTTTTAGCATGTGATCCCTAAACCGCAACGCTGATACAGGTTGCGGTTTTTTTATTGCCGGATGTGGTACGTGACGCGTTTTGTTTTGTGTCTTTCAGGACAATAGAGCAACTCATCCAGTAATCTTGTTTACACCTTCGCATTATTTATCTCTTTTCGTTTCTATACTGATTTTTCTTAATCCGTTTTATTACAGGGCAGGGTGCGATGAGCAGCAATACATTTACTCTCGGTACAAAATCCGTTAACCGTCTTGGTTATGGCGCGATGCAACTGGCAGGTCCTGGAGTTTTTGGCCCCCCACGAGATCGCCACGTCGCTATAACCGTGCTGCGTGAGGCGCTGGCATTGGGCGTCAATCATATTGATACCAGCGACTTTTATGGTCCGCACGTCACCAATCAGATTATCCGCGAAGCGCTTTATCCTTACTCTGACGACCTGACAATTGTCACTAAAATTGGTGCGCGGCGTGGAGAGGACGCATCCTGGTTGCCCGCATTTTCTCCGGCAGAGCTGCAAAAAGCGGTGCACGATAATCTACGTAATCTCGGGCTGGACGTGCTGGATGTGGTTAACCTGCGCGTTATGATGGGGGATGGTCATGGCCCAGCGGAAGGATCGATTGAGGCCAGCCTGACCGTGCTGGCAGAGATGCAACAACAAGGCCTGGTAAAACATATTGGCCTGAGCAACGTCACACCGACGCAGGTTGCAGAGGCGCGCAAGATTGCCGAAATTGTCTGTGTGCAAAACGAATACAACATCGCGCACCGTGCTGATGATGCAATGATTGATGCTTTGGCCCACGATGGCATTGCCTACGTGCCGTTCTTCCCGCTCGGGGGCTTTACACCGCTGCAATCGTCCACACTTTCCGATGTTGCTGCGAGCCTGGGTGCAACACCAATGCAGGTGGCGCTGGCGTGGCTGTTACAGCGTTCACCGAATATTTTGCTGATCCCAGGGACGTCTTCGGTTGCGCATTTACGGGAGAATATGGCTGCTGAATAATTGCATCTTTCTGAGGAAGTGTTGTCTACGTTGGATGGTATTTCGCGAGAATAACGAATATACAAAAGGGAAAGATGCATTTCCCTTTTTTTCTTTTTTAATGGCATGGAGTGCATATGTTTAAGGCCAGGAATTGCGGCTGGATACGTTTACTGCCCCTGTTTATGCTGAGTCTACCAGTACAGGCGGAACTTCGATGTGTTGCAAATGCAGTTGATATTGAATCATTTTTTTCTGCGGCTACCGCTGAAGATAAACAACAAGTTGAACAAGCTATCAACAGTAGCGTGAATCTTGTCCCCTTCGGTTTATCTGCATCGAACTGGAAAGTGCATCGTGGCGATTTAGTGGTAGAAGGTAATATAGAGAGTAATCAAAAATTGATTGTTCTTGGGAATTTGACAGTCAAAGGTAATATTTCCACTTTCTCTCTTTCTAATCCATGGGTTATTCTCGGTAACGTGACGGCAACGAATATAGTTGCGGATTCACCACTGTTAATTACCGGTTCGATAAATGCAAGTGGACTGGTATTTATCGACTCATATTACGATAATCCGTCTACGATTAAGGGGAGTATTAATGCGCGTGGGATATTTATCAATGACATAATTGCACCTGTTGTTGCGTCTTCGACAAATAGTGAATTCATGGTCCGTGCGAGTGACAAACATGACACTGAAAATGTCAAAAAAGCGCTGATGATAATAAATCCTGATGCATATTATTGGGGGCTAATTAATGATGAAGATGCTCTGAAAGAAATTTTTAAGCGAAGCAATATTCGCATGGCAGGGAATGTCTGTGGATTTGCCCCTATATTTCCAGACACCTGTTATCACTTAACCCATTACTGGCT